>ENA-OWNT01001869-OWNT01001869.1-seawater-metagenome-genome-assembly--contig:-NODE-1869-length-24003-cov-4.427986_pt1 | contig 24003 bp, 25 predicted proteins | sample MGYA00238136_ERZ651165 | MGnify/ENA primary metagenome ERZ651165 (study PRJEB26861, sample SAMN08777766) | seawater metagenome | isolation source: coastal seawater | place: USA: Florida | collected...
TTTTTGCTCATCGCTCAGGCGTTGGTGTGTCGTCGTCGCCGGGTGTGTCGCAATAGATTTTGAATCTCCGAGGTTGTTGGAAATTACGGGAATCTGCAGTGCATTTAGGAATTTGAACGCCGCATCCTTGCCACCTTTGATGTCGAGCGAAAGAACCGTGCCGCCGGATCCACCCAGCTGATCCTGGACCAAATCATTCTGAGCGTGGGTTTTCAGTCCCGGATAGATCGTCCGCAACAATGCCGGGTTGCCACTCAGAGCTTCCGCAATGGTCAAGGCGCTCTCTGCCTGTGCTTTCACACGCAGATCAATGGTCTCCAACCCTTTGAGCATGATCCATGCATTAAACGGGCTGAGCGATCCACCGGTATGCTTCATGTAAGGCTCAAGCGTCCCGCGAATGTAGTCCCTGGTGCCCAGCACCACGCCGCCCAGCGCCCGTCCCTGGCCGTCGATATGCTTGGTCGCGGAATAGACCACCACATCGGCACCCTGGGCAATGGCGTTGGAGAAGACCGGCGTGGAGAACACGTTGTCGACAATCACGGTTGCGCCAACGGCATGGGCAATCTCTGCCACGGCGGCGATGTCGATCACCTCCAGCGTCGGGTTCGACATGCTCTCGAAGAACACCGCCTTGGTGTCCGGCCGCACAGCGGCGCGCCAGGCGTCGAGGTCAGTGCCGTCGACAAAGGTCACCTCGACCCCGAAACGGCCCAGAACATCAGCCAGGATGTAGCTGCAGGAGCCGAACAGCGCCTTGGCGGAGACGATATGGTCGCCCGCTTTCACCAGCGAGGTCAGCGCGCCGTTGACAGCCGCCATGCCGGAGGCCGCGGCAAAGGCATCCTCGGCGCCTTCCAGCGCCGCAATGCGCTTTTCGAACATGTCCACGGTCGGGTTGCCGTAGCGGGCATAGATGAATTCATCATCGCCCGAGTCAATGAACCGCGCCTCGGCCTGTTCGGCGCTGTCATAGACGAAGCCCTGGGTCAGGAAGATCGCCTCGCTCACCTCTCCATACTGACTGCGGCGGGTGCCGCCATGGACAGCGCGGGTGCGGGGTTTGGCGTCGGCGGGCAGAATTTTCGGTCCCATTGTCTTTCACGATCCTTCGAACTGGTCCGAGGCATGAAAAAACCCCGAACCGGGTGAACGGTCGGGGGCAAGAGCCGATGATGGCTCTGCTCGACCTCTTTAGCGGCTTGTTTAGCGTGGCCCGCAATCCGGTTAACAAATCGCCACGTGGCCCCCGGATAATCCCTCACGCAGGGCAAGACAAGACCCATTCGCCCGGTCGGCCTTCACAAAGCCGCAACACCCGCGTCATGCCGCTGTCGCCAAGTCGCGCTAGGCAGGGGGAAAGGGCAGTCCCGGGCGGGGTATATCCATGCTGGTGCAGGTCAACGCTGGTGCATCGTCACTGGAGGGGGAAGACCGGTTGATCGCGGCGCTGCAGTCCAGCACCCGGTTGAACGCGGTCACAGTGATGACCCATGGCTATCGCTTTTCCCCTCAGGTCGGCGATATCCGCAACCCGCATCGCCACATCCTGACCGACGGCCCGGTTCCCAATTGCTGGAAGGCGGTCAGTTGGCCGCGCCACCTGCGGATCGGGCGGTCCGAGACGCTTGGCGTGGCGCTTGGCTGGCCGGCGCTCGGGTCGCTTGGGCAGGCATATCGCCGGGCAGAACAGGCCGGGGCCGCCCTGGCCCGGATCGCACGTATCGTTGCGGCGCAACGGCCTGATTTGCCCGTCAATGTCATGGCCCATTCGCTTGGCGCACGGGTGGCGCTGTCGGCCTTGCCCCTGTTGCCGGAAGGGGCGCTGTCGCGGCTGATCCTGCTGTCAGGCGCCGAATATCGCGGGGCCGCAACGCGGGCACTGGCATCCCCCGCCGGGCGCGGGGTGCGGGTCGTCAATGTGGCCACCCAGGAAAACCTGCCCTTCGACCTGGCCTTTCGGGCGCTGATCCGGCCGCGCCACTGGACCGATTGGCCGCTGGCCGCCGGGCTGGCCGAAGACCGGCCCAACTGGCTGGACCTGCGCATCGACTGCCCCCGGCAGATCGACCGGCTGAATGAGATCGGTTTTCGCCTGCGCCCCCCCGTGGGCCGCTACTGCCATTGGTCGGGCTATATGCGGCCGGGGGTCTTCGGGCTCTATCGGGCCCTATTGTCAGAACGCGGCGATGCGGTTTTCGCCCGGATGCGCGCCGCGCTGGCCGAGGACCGCCAAAGAACCGGACAGACGGAAATACAAGGCCCCGGTGGGGTCGCGACACGGGTCTGAGGCTTGCCCGCCGCCGCGAAAGGCCACAGGATGTGCGGCAACCGCTGAAAGGCCCGTCATGACCCGACCTATCGATCTTTACTATTGGCCCACGCCGAACGGCTGGAAGATTTCCATCGCATTGGAGGAGATGGGCCTGCCCTACACCCTGCATGTGGTCGATATCGGCGCGGGCGATCAGTTTGCCCCGGATTTCCTGGCCATTGCCCCCAACAACCGGATGCCCGCCATCGTCGATCCTGATGGGCCCGGCGGCACGCCGATTTCGGTCTTTGAAAGCGGTGCGATCCTGATGTATCTGGCCCGCAAGACCGCGCAGTTCTACGGCCAGACCGAACGCGACCGGATCGCTGTCGAGGAATGGCTGATGTGGCAGATGGGCGGTTTGGGGCCAATGGCGGGACAGGCGCATCACTTTCTGAAATACGCCCCCAAGATGGACCCGCCGCAGGACCTGCCTTATGCCAAAGACCGCTACCGCAACGAAACCGGGCGGCTTTACCGGGTACTGAACACGCGGTTGGCCGATAATGAATTTGTGGCAGGCGATTTCTATTCCATCGCGGATATGGCGATCTGGGGATGGGCCTCGCTTTGGGAGGGGCAGCAACAGGTGCTTGACGACAAACCCCACCTCGCCCGGTGGCTGGACGCGGTCAGTGCACGGCCTGCCGTGCAACGCGGGCGCGCCCTATTGGCAGAGCGACGCGGGGAAACGCGTGACAAGGCGGCCACCGACCGACTATTCAAGCAGAAATAGACCCGCGCCCGGCGCGGAAATGGCAAGACTTTAGGGCGATAGACAATGGCTGATATCCTGACCATCGAAAACCTCGGCAATCTCGTGATGCTGTGCTTCCTGCAGGCGGTTCTGGGGTTCGACAACCTTCTTTACATCTCGATCGAGAGCCAGCGGGCCCCGAAAGAAAGCCAGAAATCGGTGCGTTTCTGGGGCATCATCATCGCCGTGGCGCTGCGCGTCGTGCTGCTGTTTACCATGATCCAGTTGATCGAGAGCCTGTCCGAACCCTTCTATGTCATGAACTGGGTCGGCGTGCTGGAAGGCGGCGTCAACTTCGCCACCTGCGTCTTTGTCTTTGGCGGGGTGTTCATCATGTATACGGCGGTCAAGGAAATCGGGCACTTGCTGTCGATGCATGACCTGGATCATGAAGGCGCTGAAAAATCAGGGAAATCCGCAACTCAGGTTGTCATCCTGATCGTGCTGATGAACCTGATCTTCAGCTTCGATTCCGTGTTGTCGGCGCTGGCGATCACCGATGTGTTCCCGGTTCTGGCCGCCGCAATCCTGATCTCGGGCCTGGCCATGCTGGTGCTGGCCGACGGCGTTACGGCATTCATCGAAAAGAACCGCATGTACGAGGTTCTGGGCCTGTTCATCCTGCTGATTGTCGGTGTCGTTCTGCTTGGCGAGGCGGGCGTTGCCGCCGAACATGCCACCCACGATCCTGCCATGGGCATCCATGTCTTCGGCTACGCACTGCTTCCCATGTCCAAAACCACCTTCTATTTCGCAGTCGTGGTCCTGTTCGCGGTCGAATTCATCCAGACCGGCTATAAACGCAAGCTTGATGCGGAAAGGGCGCGCGGGGCATTGGCGGAAACCGTCCCGGTTCACGATTCCAAGCACTGACATCTGGTTTTTACGCCCCGGCGTGCTTATCGTATTGGGCGGAAAGGGGTTCCTATATGAGTTCTAATGGTCTTCAAGGTGTCGCCTTCGTGGCGCTTGTGGTCATCATCGTGATGTCCATCTTCGGCGGTTTCGGGGCGGTCTGACATGGCACAACGTTACGGCGGCCAATTCAGCCCCGATCCCGACAGCACCGATGTGCAGGCCCCAACGGCCCGACCACTGGAAGCCAGCTTTCGCGGCCGCAGCCCGGCGCGCTATGGGGCACGGATCAACATCCTGTTCCTGCTGCCGCTCTTGGTTTTCCTGACCGCCTTTTTCCAGCCGGTGACCGAGATGATCACCGATTTTTCCGGTGCTGCCGTGTTGCTGCTGGCCGCGTGGCTGTTGCGCGACGGGGTGCGGGCCGAGGATGCCTATAACGAACGCAAAGTGGCCCGCCGCCCGGCGATCCCCCGCAAGATCTTTGCGTCCATCCTGACCGGCGTGGGTGTCGGCCTGCTGATCTTCGGCGGCCAGTGGACGGTTCTGAATGCCGGTCTGGTGGGAACGCTCGCTGGCGCGCTGCACCTCTTTTCCTTCGGGCTCGACCCACTGAAGGACAAGGGGCTGGAAGGCGTCGATCATTTCCAGACCGACCGCGTGGCCCGCAAGATCGAAGAGGCCGAGGCGCTGCTTTCTGGCATGTCTGACGCGATCAAACGCGCAGGCGACCGGCAGCTTGAAACACGGGTCGAGGCGTTTCAGGCAACCGCCCGCGACATGTTCCGCACGGTTGAGGAAGACCCCCGCGACCTCAGCCAGGCGCGCAAGTATCTGGGCGTCTACCTGACCGGGGCGCGCGATGCGACGGTGAAGTTTGCCGATCTCTATGCCCGCGACCGTGACCCGGCGGTGCGTGCTGACTACATCACCCTGCTGGATGATCTCGAAACCAATTTCGCGGCCCGCACCAAGCGTATGCTGGTGACGGACCGCAGCGATCTCGACGTTGAAATCGACGTACTGCGGGACCGCCTGAACCGTGATAATCTGCATATTGAGATATAAGGACAAAACCCCATGAGTGACACGATCCGCCAACAGGCCGAAGCTGCCGCGCAGCTTGTCGATGAAATCAACGCCGTGGTTCTGCCCGAACCCTCGACCGAGCTTGTGCCACTGGCCGAAGCGCCCGCACCGACCGCCGAGCAAATCCGCACCCGGATGGCCGAGCTGGACATGACCGACACCAATTCGATCGTCACCTTCGGATCGAACGCGCAGGCAGAACTGCAACAGATTTCGCAGGCCATGCTGGACGGCGTGAAGAACAAGGATGTGGGCCCGGCGGGCAACAGCCTGCGAGAGATTGTGGGCACGATCCGGGGATTCTCGGTTGATGAGCTTGATCCGGGCCGCAAGCGCAGCTGGTGGGAACGCCTGTTCGGCAAAGCCAAGCCGGTGCATGATTTCATTGCGCGTTACGAAGATGTGCAAGGCCAGATCGACCGCATCACGGACGAACTGCTGGCGCATGAACACACGCTGATGAAAGACATCAAGTCGCTCGATCTGCTTTATGACAAGACACTGGCCTTCTACGACGAGCTGGCGCTGTATATCGCGGCGGGCGAAGAGAAGATTAAAGAACTCGACGAGGAAACCATTCCCGCGAAAGAGGCCGAAGTTCAGGCCGCGCCGGAAAACGAACAGGTGATGAAGGCGCAGGAACTGCGCGACCTGCGCGCCGCACGGGACGATCTGGAACGCCGCGTCCATGACCTGAAACTGACCCGTCAGGTCACCATGCAGTCGCTGCCCTCGATCCGTCTGGTACAGGAAAACGACAAGTCGCTGGTCACCAAGATCAACTCGACCCTCGTGAATACCGTGCCGCTGTGGGAAACTCAGTTGGCGCAGGCGCTGACCATCCAGCGGTCTACCCAGGCCGCAAAAGCGGTGCGCGAGGCCAACGACCTGACCAACGAGTTGCTGACCGCCAATGCCGCCAACCTGCGCGAATCGAACAAGATGGTGCGCGAGGAAATGGAACGCGGCGTCTTCGATATCGAAGCGGTCAAGCAGGCCAATGCCGATCTGATCGCCACCATCGAGGAAAGCCTGGCCATCGCCGACGAAGGCAAGCGCCGCCGTGCGGAAGCCGAAGCCGAGATGGAAAAGATGGAGCACGAGCTGCGCGACACGCTGTCCTCGGCCACGGCACGCGGCGACGGCACCGGCGACAATGTCGGCACTGCGGTGCCGCAGAGCTGATCCAAGCCCCGGAGGCGCGAGGCCCGATGCGCAAGGTCCTGTTTCCTGCCCTGATGGTGGCCGCCCTGGCGGCGCTGTCGGGCTGCGAAGAGACCCCGTCGCCCCCGGCCGCGCGCCCCCCTGCCCCCGTCGTCGCACCGCCAACGGTAGAACCCTCAGCGGAAAGCCTGGCTTATGCACGCTACTATGCGGGCGTGCAGCAACGGCTGCTGACGCAAGGCCTGTTGCGCACCGATGGCGGCGGGCCGGATACCCCCATTGTGGCGCGCAATCTGGTGGCCAATTTCGAGCGCATCGCGCTGTTCAGCGAATATGCCGTCTCCGGTGGCCGTTTCGTTGCGCAGCAAACCCCGTCACCGTTGCGCCGGTGGGAACGCCCTGTGCGTCTACAGGCCCATTTCGGTGAATCGATCCCCGAAGACATGCGCGACCGGGATCGCGCGGAACTGGCACGCTATGCCGACCGGCTGGCGCGCGTCACCGGCCATGCGATCCGCGCCGTGGGATCGGGCGGCAATTTCCACGTGCTTTACCTGAACCGGGATGAACAGGTTGCCGCCGAGCCCCTGCTGCGCCAGATCATGCCCAATATCAGCGACAGCACGATCCGCGAAATCAGCAATCTGCCGCGCCATGAATTCTGTGCGGTCTATTCAATCTCAAACGCCGATGCGCCCAATGTCTATGTGGCCGCCATCGCCTTCATCCGCACTGAACACCCCGATCTTCTGCGCCGCTCCTGCGTGCATGAGGAAGTGGCGCAGGGCCTTGGCCTGCCCAATGACAGCCCCACCGCGCGGCCCTCGATCTTCAACGATGACGAAGAATTCGCGCTGCTCACCACCCATGACGAGATGCTGCTCAACATGCTCTACAACCCGCGTCTCAGCCCCGGCATGACCCCCGACGAGGCCCGCCCCATCCTGCAAGAGCTTGCAGACGGGCTGGTCGGCGGTCCAAGCTGAAACCAAGGTCTGATTTTCAAAGGAGGACCAGATGTCCATTTTCGATTTCCTTTCCGGCCAGTTCATTGATGTCATTCACTGGACGGACGACACCCGCGACACCATGGTCTGGCGGTTTGAACGCCATGGCCACGAAATCAAATACGGCGCCAAGCTGACGGTGCGTGAAGGCCAGACGGCGGTCTTTATCCACGAAGGCCAGCTGGCCGATGTGTTCACCCCGGGCCTCTATATGCTCGAGACGAACAACATGCCGATCATGACCAACCTTCAGCATTGGTCGCACGGCTTTCAGTCGCCCTTCAAATCCGAGATCTACTTCGTCAACACGAACCGGTATACCGATCTCAAATGGGGCACCAAGAACCCGATCATGCTGCGCGACCCGGAATTTGGGCCGACCCGCATCCGCGCCTATGGCACCTATACCGTCAAGGTGAAGGATGCCGGTCGCTTCATGACCGAGATCGTCGGCACCGATGGCGAGTTCACCACCGATGAGGTCACCTCGCAGATCCGTAATATCATCGTGCAGGAATTTTCCCGCGTGATCGGCGGCTCGGGCATTCCGGTGCTGGATATGGCGGGCAACACCCACGATCTGGGCCGGATGATGGCCGAGGCCATTTCGGGCACGATCGACCAGTACGGGTTGGAACTGCCCGAACTTTACATCGAGAACATCAGCCTGCCGCCCGCGGTGGAAGCGGCGCTCGACAAGCGGACCTCGATGGGGGTCGTGGGTGATCTGAACAAATACACCCAGTTCTCTGCCGCCGAAGCGATGACCGCCGCCGCGTCGAACCCCGGTGGGGGCGAGGCAGCCGCCGGCATGGGCCTGGGCATGGGTATGGCGATGGCCAACCAGATGGCAAATGCGATGAACCCCGGCCCCTGGGGCGCCGCGCAACAACAGCAGCCCGCCGCAGCCGCCCCGCCACCGCCGCCCGTGGAACATGTCTGGCACCTGGCCGAGAACGGACAGACCACCGGCCCGTTCTCCAAGGCCGATCTGGGCCGCATGGCCAGCGCCGGGCAGCTCAAGCGCGAAACCTATGTCTGGACCGCCGGTCAGGACGGCTGGAAAAAGGCCGAAGACGTGGCTGAACTGGCGCAGCTTTTCACCGTCATGCCCCCACCCCCGCCGCCGGGCGTCTGATGCGTCAGGCCGTCTTTCCCGAAAGCCTGAGGGACGCGGTAGCCGCAACTGGCTTCTCCCCCGCCATCCGCGCGGGGGAGTTTCTGTTTCTGACCGGCGCAACGGGCGGCCGGACAGACGGCACCATGCCCGCAACCGGGGCCGAACAGGCAGAGGTGGCATTAGGCAAAGCGCTAACCGTTCTGAACGCCGCCGGGGTTGGCCCCGAGGCTGTTGCCGAGCTGACCAGCTACCATACCGGCATCGCGGAGGATTTCGACGCCATTCAGGCGGTCATGACCCGCCTGCTCGGCCTGCCCCTGCCCGCCTGGACCGCCGTTGAGGTCGCGGGCCTGCGCCGCCCCGGTGCGCGGGTGGAGTTTCGCATCGTCGCCCATGTGCCAACTGGCACAGCGTCTGACCCGCAATTGTAACCGCCCCATACCTGGCCAACACACGGGCCGGAGGCCAGTACGTCAGAAACCCCGCGCACTGGGGATTTCTTATTGCGGGCCGCCGCCCGTCCCGGCATCATCCGCCGCAAAGGCCCGACGAAAGCTATTCCCATGAGCGATTTTCCCCCCCTGCCCCCCGGATCCGAACCCGACCCACAACCAGAAACCACCGACGCCCCCGCCAGCCAGGACCATCGGTTCCCCTGCGATCAATGCGGTTCGGATTTCCGGTTCGACCCGGAAGAGGGCAAGCTGATCTGCGATCATTGCGGCAACGAAAAGGATTATGAGGACGTCGATCTGCCAGAAATCCGCGAGATGGATTTCGAGGCGGCGCTGCAGTCCGGCATCGACACCGCCGAGATGGAGGAAACCCGCGTCTCCGGCTGCCCAAACTGCGGCGCACAGATCGAGATCAACCCCGATATCCACTCGACCGAATGCCCGTTCTGCGCCACCCCGCTGGTGACCGATACCGGCACCCATCGACATATCAAGCCCAAGGCAGTGCTGCCCTTCCAACTGGATGAACGCACCGCCCACAAGGCGATGAACGACTGGCTGGGACGGCTGTGGTTCGCCCCGAACGGGCTGAAGGAATACGCCCGCCAGGGCCGCAGCCTGGATGGCATCTACGTGCCCTATTGGACCTATGACGCGCAGACCCGGTCGCGCTATCAGGGGCAACGCGGGACGATCTACTATGTCACCCGCACCGTCACGCGCGACGGCAAGCCCACCCAGGTGCGCGAACAACGGATCCGCTGGACCAATGTGGCAGGCCGGGTGCAGCGTTTCTTCGATGACGTGCTGATCCTCGGGTCGCGTTCCTTGCCGAAGAAATACACCGATGCGCTGGCGCCCTGGACACTCAGCGCGCTGGAACCCTACCAGCCCCATTACCTCGCCGGGTTCCGGGCCGAGGGCTATACCGTCGATGTGGAAGAAGGCTTTGACGAAGCGCGCGAGGTCATGGACGCGCAGATCCGCCGCGACATCAATGCCGATATCGGCGGCGACCGGCAGCGCATCAGCCATGTGAACACGGATGTGTCCGAAATCACCTTCAAACATATCCTGCTGCCGGTCTGGATGGCCGCCTACCGCTACAAGGGCAAAAGCTATCGCTTCGTGGTCAACGGCCAAACCGGCAAGGTGCAGGGGGAACGGCCATGGTCGGCGATCAAGATCGCCATTGCCGTCATCATCGGGGCCGCTGTGGCCGCCGGACTCGCCTATCTCTACATGGTGTCCCAACAATGAACGACGCAGCCGCCCTGACCCGCATCCTGAACGCCCGGCATTCCTGCCGCGCCTTTCAGCCCGACCCACTGCCGCAAGCCCTGATCGAAGAGATCGTGGCCGACGCGCAGAAAGTGGCCAGCTGGTGCAATGCCCAGCCTTGGCAACTGGCGGTGACGACAGCGACCGAGACCGACCGGCTGCGCGCCGAACTGGCCGAACACATGACGTCAGCAACACATCGACCCGACATCCCATTCCCCGAACGCTATGCCGGCCCCTACAAGGATCGGCGCTCAACCTGTGGCTGGCAGCTTTACAGCGCCGTCGGGGTGGAAAAAGGCGACCGAGACGGCTCTCACCGGCAGATGATGGAAAATTTCCGTTTCTTCGGTGCGCCTCATGTGGCGGTGCTGACATCAGAGGCGGAACTTGGTCCCTATGCTCTGGTCGATTGCGGTGGGTTCCTGAGCGCCCTGACCCTGACCGCCGCAGCGCGTGACGTGGCCACGATTCCGCAGGCGGCACTGGCCAGCTACGCGCCCTTCCTGCACCGGTTCTTCAACCTGCCCGAGAGCCGCACCATTGTCTGCGTGATCAGCATGGGCCGGGCAGATCGGGACCACCCGGCCAACAGCTTCCGCACAACCCGCGCAACGCTGGCCGAAACACTCCACTGGCAGGGCTAGGCGCGGCCAACGTCCTTGCAAGGACGTTACAAGGGGCTTGCAAGCCCCTTCCCCGCGCCCGGCCTCAGCCTTTGCGCACCTCGATCCGCTTGGCCTCGGGGCTGGATGGCGCCGCCTTGGCCACCGAAACCGTCAGAACCCCGTCCTTCAGATCGGCACTCACGGCCCCCTCATCGGCATCCGGCGGCAGGCGGAAACTGCGTGAAAAGGCCCCGTATTGCCGTTCGCTGAAATACCAGGTCTCGCCCGTTTCCTCCCGTGTGGATCTCTTCTCGCCCTTCACGGTCAGCACCCCGTCATGGACGCTCACGTCGATATCCTTGTCTGTGACGCCCGGCAGTTCCACCACTACCCGGTAGCTGCCCTCATCCACAGCCGCCTCCGATGCGGGTGCGAACCAGTCTGCCACATGACGCCCAACGGTGCGGAAGGGCTCAAACACCGAAGGCCATCCGCCGGATGTATGCGATTTCTCAACCATTGCGATCCTCCTTGATCTCGGACAGACCCACGATCTGCCCATAGCCAAGAGCTTCCTCCATCCCGCTCGGATTCGCCTTGATTCCGGTCAAGATTCCCGCACTCTCTGCGCGGCAGTGAAAGGACCCCCATCATGCGCGCCCTCATCCAACGTGTCAGCGAAGCCACCGTCCGGGTAGACGACCAAGTCATCGGCCAGACCGGCCCCGGTCTCGTGGTCCTCGTCTGCGCCATGCAGGGTGACGCCGACCCCCAGGCCGAGGCGCTGGCCACCAAGATCTCGAAACTCAGGATCTTCACCGACGACGCAGGCAAGATGAACCGCTCGATCCTCGACATGGGCGGCTCGGCGCTCGTGGTCAGCCAGTTCACGCTTGCCGCCGATACCTCGCGCGGCAACCGCCCCGGCTTTTCCACTGCCGCCCCACCAGCCGAGGGCGACCGGCTCTACCAGCACTTCGCGGCTCACCTCGCCAATCTCGGCATTCCCACCGAAACCGGGCAGTTCGGTGCCGATATGAAGGTTTCTCTCATCAATGACGGCCCGGTCACGATCTGGATCGACACCGAAGCCCACTGACCCCTGACCTTCTTCTTGGTCCCAATACTCCCGCCGGTGGCATCTCTCCCTCCACAACCAGCCCAACCACCAGATCCGGTGCACCGCCCCCTCCGCCATCCCGTGGCAACGCGGACCGACGAAGGCTCCCGAAGGGGGCTTGAGGAGGGCCGCTCCCCCTCCCCGCCCTACACCCCGGTATAGGTCCAGCGATACGCGGGCGGCGTCGGGCCCTTGTTGCGTCCGCCCTGTTCTGTCTGCTCCCATGCGTGGGCCAATATCCCAACCGAGCGTGACAGCAGGAACAGCCCCCGCGCCAGCGGTGCCGGAAAGCCCAGCTCGGCATAGATCACCGCCGTGGCCCCGTCGATATTCATCGGCAGCGCCCGGCCTCGCAGCTCTGCCAGATGCGCCTCCAACGCCTGACCGATCACGGCAAAGCGCCCGTCGCAGACGCCGGCCTCCACCGCTTTCGCGACTTCGGCCATCAACGCGGGCGCGCGCGGGTCGACGGGGTTATGGAACCTGTGTCCGAAACCCGGCACGTATTTCCCCTGCTCCGCCCGCCAATTTGCCACCACATCGGGCAGCGCTTTCAGACCGGCCGCATCTATCCGGGTGTAAAGCTCCACTGCCTGCTCACCCGCGCCGCCATGCACGTCATCAAGCATGTTGACCGCACTCGCCAGAGCCCCGTTCAATGGCAACCCGCAGGTCACCGCCATCCGGCCCGCAGCGATCGAGGGCGCCTGCGGCCCGTGATCCACCGCCGCGACCAGCGCCGCCTCCAACAGCCGCGCCTGCCCCTCGCTTGGCAGATCGCCGCGCAGCATCAGCCAAATCATCTGCGGAAAGCTGACCGCCCCGATCAGGTCCTGTATCTCATGGCCTCGCAGGGCGATGCGCCCTGGCTCCATGTCGATGATCGCCGTACTCCACCAGTCGGACACGTCGCTCATATCACCCCCTCCCGGGCCAGCCGGTTCAAATCGTCTTCGTCAATACCAAGCGCGCCGTAGATTTCGGCGGCATCAGCCCCAAGCGCCGGCGGCCCATCCGCCACATCGGGCGCGATCCCATCAAGCTTCACACCCGGGCGCAGCACCTTGACCGGGCGATCCACACCGGGCACGTCCCCGAATTCAGCGACCAGCCCCCGGTCCGCCACCTGGGGATGCGCCAGCGCCTCGGGCACCGACAGAACCGCCCCCGCAGGCACACCCAGGGCATTCAGCTCCCGCGCCCAATCCCGCGCGGATTTCGCCTCCAGCCGCGCCTCGATCAGGGCGCGCAGCGCATAGCGGTTGCGCTTGCGATCCTCGCGCGTGGCGTAGTCGGGATCGTCCAGCAGCGCCTCCAGCCCCAGATGCCGCGCCAGTGCCTGCCATTGTTCGTCCTTGTTGGCGGCGATATTCACCAGCCCGCCCTTGCAGCGGAACGCCCCCGAGGGGGCCGAGGTGGTGTTTTCATTGCCATGCGCGCCGGGCTCCACCCCTGCGATCAGGTAGTTCGACACCGCCCACCCCATGGTGGCCAGCACCGCCTCCAACATCGACACGTCGATGACACAGCCGCGTTCGGGTGCGTTCAGGGCCGAGGCGATGGCCATGGCCGCCGTCAGCCCGCCGATCGTGTCGGCAATCGGGTATCCCACCCGCAAAGGCGCGCTGTCCCCATCGCCGGTGATCGACATAACGCCCGACACCCCCTGCACGATCTGGTCATAGGCGGGGCGGTCTACCCATGGCCCGTCCTGACCGAAACCGGAAATCGCGCAATAAATCAGTCTCGGGTTTTCGGCGCGCAACACCCCCGGCCCCAGTCCCAGCCGGTCCATCACCCCGGGGCGAAAGTTTTCCACCAGCACATCGGCCCCACGCACCAACGCCTTCAGTATCTTTTTCCCCTTGGCATGTTTCAGGTTCAGCGTGATCGATTTCTTGCCAGCATTCTGCGCCAGGAAAGACACGCCCATGCCTGCCGCGTTCAGGTCCGGATCGGCCCCCAATTGCCGCGCCAGATCGCCCCGGCCCGGGGCCTCGACCTTGATCACCTCGGCACCCATATGGGCCAGCTGATGGCAGGCGAAGGGACCGGCCAGAACATTGGTCAAATCCAGCACGCGGATGCCATCCAGGGGCTTGGGGGCGGTCATGTCTGAGGCTCCGATCTGGGCAGGAAAACGGGAACAAGGAAGGTCAGCAACAGGATGCGAAAGGCGTGATGGAACGCCACGAAGGCCGGATCGGCATCCAGCATCACCGACATCGCGGCCATGGTTTCCAACCCGCCCGGCGCGTAGGCAATCAGCAGGTTTGTGACCGGCAGGCCCAAAACCCAGTGCATGATCAGGGCCGCGCCAAGCGTGGCGACCAGTGCCAGCGCCGTCAGCACCCCCGCCGCGCCCGAGGCACGCAATATCTGCGCCAGGGTGATCCCGGAAAAGCGGGTGCCGATCAGGGTGCCCATGATGGCAAAGCTGGGGATGCCGAGCCAGCCAGGCACAAGGCCCGGGGTCACGCCCGTGCCATGGCTCAGCGCCGATACGATAAACCCGCCCATCAGAAAGGCCGCCGGCATATTGGTGCGTTTCAGCCCTGCCCCGACAATCGCCGCCAGAATAAGGACCGCCGCCAGATGGATCAGCGCCATGGTCCCCTCGGGGCGGGCAGACATGCTCAGATCCGCGTCGGTCAGCACGGCCACCGCCAGCGGCACCAGCAATGTCAGGATCAACACCCGCAGCGATTGCGCCACGGTGATGGTCGACAGGTCCGACTTGGTATCGGCCGACAGGGACAGGATATAGCTCAGATGGCCGGGCGTCGCGGCCAGCAAGGCCGAGGTCCGGTCAAACCCCAGCCAGCGCTGTAGGATCGCGGCCCCCCCCAGAAAGATCAGCAACAACGCGGCAGACAGGGTCACCAAGCTCAGCGGCCAATGGGCGGCGGCGGCCAGGATCTGGGGGTTCACGCCGGTGCCCATCGACATGCCGATCACCAGGAAACACCCGTCGCGCAGCGCCAGCGGCACCCGGGTGCGCATCCCCAAGACACCGGCCAAGGTCACCAGGGCGGCGGGGCCGGTCAGATAGGGCGCAGGCAGATGCAGCAACAGGGCCAGTACGGCCCCCATGGCACCGATGGCAAGCGTGGCGGCAAGGGTCGCGGGGTCGGGTGGCAGCCAGAGTCTCATACCCCTGTCATACGCCTCCGGCGCGATAGGGCAAAGCCGGCGCGACGGGCGTTGCGCAGGACGCAACCAACGCGCGGGCCGCTTGACGGGGGCTCGAAAAGCAGATGCCCGGTCCGAGGACGGACCGGGCATCAAGGCACCGAACATAAGGACGGGGGGTGTCCGATGCCGGAAAAAGCAGCCGGCTAGACGGAAAACTCGTGGCTGCGGTAGGTGAAAATGATTTCGTCATCCCCGCTGATCACCTGGCCATAACAGGCGGGCAGCGGTTGCCAGAAATCCAAGGCAATCGGGGAAGGAACACGTTTCACGCTGACCGAGACAAATGTCAGCATACACTGAAAAAATCGTGACACGTTTCGCGCTCCCTCACCTGTAGCGCAGAACCTGCGCGTTACAGGGGTAAGTCGGGCGGCAGGGCGATCCGGTTCAAAGTCAGATCATCTTTTTTCAGATTTTTCCGCCCCCTTGCGAAGGCGATAAAAAACCGGCCCGCACCAAAGGTGACGGGCCGGGAAAGGCGCCGACCAGGACAGGCAGGGGCCGGGTCGGTCAGACGAGGGACAATCCGTGGCGAGGGGCGGTGGCCACGGGCACCGATGGCTTAGCCGAGGATGGCGCGGCGGAAATGGGTCAGGCGGGCACGACCGGCGGGGGCGGCGCTGCGGGCCGCGCCGGGTGTCAGATCGCGCTGCGATCCGGCGGCGCTGCTGCGGATCTGCAAGTGATCCCCCTTGCGGGTGCGAAAGGCAGCGGCGGAAACGGGCAGAAGATGGCGGGTCATGTCAGAAATCCTGTAGCTTATGGCGTCGGCGGCGAAATCCGCTTTGGTATCTATAGGTCGTGCACCCTGGCCGTTCGGTTCAAAACTAATTTGCAGCTCGCTGCGCCAGCCCGCACTCCGCCAAAAGAATCCGCCGCTGCAGGGCCGAGACATACGGCGCGCAGGGCCACAGGCCCTGAACGGGGTCAGGCTGTCAGGTCAAATGAGATTGGACTTCAGAACGGGCGACGCCCCCGCGGGCGTCCATCGCAGGGGCCTTTCGGTTCAAATGCCGGTGTGCCGGTCAGCAGCCGCCGCGCACCAGGCCCCAGCCGAATTCGGAATCGAACCCATCAGGCCCCAGATCCACGGCAGACTGCCGCAGGCGGTCGCGGATCTGATCCACGTTCATGCCACTGCCCGCCCCAAGCCGGGCCGCCAGCGCGGTCACGATCGGCGCCGCATAGGATGTGCCAGAGGCATAGCCGCCACCCGCGCGGCGCGAGGCGACATAAAGATCTACGCCAGGGGCCGAGAACTCGATATGCGCACCGTAATTGGCGTCGCGATACCGGCGAAAGGCGGCGTCCACAGCGGTTACCGCAATGACTGACGGATGCGCCGCCGGATAGGCTGCGCGTTCGCGCCCGTCATTGCCCGCAGCAGCGACCATGATCGCCCCGCGTGCGGCGGCGCGGGTCAGTACCTCGTCCAGGACCACATTGTTCGGTCCCGCGAAGGACATGTTGATCAGCCGGACGTCCTGTTGCAGCAGCCATTCCACGGCGGTGGCAATCCGCTCGATATCCGCGCCGGGATTGCCGCCGCTGCTGGTAAAGGCTGAAACCGCGAACAGTTGCGCACCGGGCGCAAACCCGCCCAGATCGCCAGTCGGGTCCTGCCCCACCAGTAATGCGGCCACGGCGGTGCCGTGATTGCCCTGCGGCGGACGTTCATTGCCGGTCAGAAAGCTTTCGGACACCACCTGCGCCCCGGCCAAAGCCGGATGGGCCGGATCCACCGGCCCGTCAATCAGACCAATCCGGCGGGCTCCGATCGGACAGGCACCCGGTGCGGTATCGCCGATCATCGTGGCGGCATAGACGCGCGGGCGAGCCTGGGACAGCTCATAGATGTGGTGGAATCCGATCACCGTATTGGGCGCGGCCTGCGCCAGAGCGGCCTGCGCCCGGCCCAGACTGTCGGACCCGCGCAGGTCGAAAACCGCGAACCGGATGGCCAGCGTCGGCAGATCGCGATAGCGCAGCAATTCCGCGCCCAGCGCAATCAGCGCGGCGCGGGCGGCCTCGAATTCTTCGACAGGCCCCGAGATCACCAGTTCGGGCCGCCCCAGCCCGATCCGCACCATACGCGCGGGGGCCGAGCGCACGGGGTCTTCTAGATCCTGACGGCCGTCGTCGCCGTAATGCTCGGGTTCCTCGTCGGGGTATTCGCAAGGCCCGTCGCAGGTCGATGGATCAATCACCCCGCCCGTTCCACCTGTGTCGCCGGGAACCGTCTGTGCCCCGGCAGGCGACAGTTGCAGCGCAAGAAACAGAATTGTGGCGAACAGGATTACAGGGCGAAGCATCAATGGCGACCTTTGAAAAATTCTATTGAACATCCTCGACAATAGCCGAAGCAGACAGCGCTGCAAATGCAGTATCGGTGCTGTCCGCATCAAGCAGGCCCAGCCCGTAGATCCCCAGCGCCGAAGGGCCCGAGACGATCTCCAGCCCGGCATCCAGCAACAGGCCGCGGATCTCGATCTCGGTGGCGTCGGGGGCAAAGATCACGGTGAAATCCGCGTCTGCCCCGCCGCTGGCCAGGGTGAACCCGGCGGGCTCGCTCTCGGCGCTGTCCATCGGCGCGGTGCCGGGGCCGAACTGGGGCAGGTTGAACCCAAGCCCGACGGCCAGCACCACGGCGGCGGCGACCTGCCAGATGCGCAGGCGCATCAACGGCACCACATTGTCATTGGCGGCGGCGGGGGCCGGGGTCGAAACGCGGGCATCAGCCTCGACATCGCGCATCAGCCGGGCCAGGCCGAATTCGCCGGGGCTGGCAACCTCTTCGGCCTGCATCGTGTCGCGGATCGCGCTGAGCGCAGCCAGATCGGCGCGCAGACCGGCGTCTTCGGCCAGCGCCGCGTCCACGGCGTCCAGATCGGCCCCTTCGAGGGTTCCATTCGCCCGGAAGGGCAACAATTCGTGAATATCCTGGTAGGTCATGCCACACCCCTTTCCACGCGGCCCGACAGGCAGCGCATCAACAGTTTCTTGGCATGGAAGATCCGGGTCTTGATCGTGCCTTCCGGCACCCCCGACACCTCGGCGATTTCGCCGTAGGTCATGTCCTGATAGAACGCCAGGGTGATCGCCGAGCGGTGATCGTCCTTCAGCGTTTCCAGGCAATGCCTTACATGCTCGGCCTCCTGGCCGGCTGCAAGGCAGGTTTCCTGATCGGGGCCGTCATCTGCCATGTCCGGTGTTTCATCGGTCAGGTCCATACGGCCGCGCTTGCGCATCGCGTCGATGCTCTTTCGGTAGGCTATGCCAAAAATCCAGGTCTGCACCTTCGATCTCCCTTCAAAGCGGCCGGCGGAACGCCAGACATCCATGAACACTTCATGGAGTATGTCGTTTGCTTCGTGGGGATCGTTCAATCTGGAGACAATAAACTTGTAGACGGGTCGTTCGAGCGCGCGGTAAAGCGCCGCCAAGGCTTGCTTGTCGCCCTGCGCGATCTGCTCGATCAGGAACTTGTGGTCTGCACTCATCAAAAAAGGCCCGTCCTGCCTGTTGCGCCAGACTTACCCGGTTTGATGCCTCGCGCCAAGTGGCCCGGAGGTCAGGAATCCCCTACTTTGGTGAAGTTCCATTGCGGAATGCCCAGAATTGCATCGCGTCCGCCATGTTCCTGGGCTTTTGCCGCCTGATCGGCATGGGCGCGGTCATTCACGGCCTCTGGGTCCAGCCGGTCCCGCAGGCGCGTTTCGGCCTTCTGCGCGATATCCGGCCGCGTAGTGGCAAGGTCTGTCGCCTCATCCGGATCGGCGGTCAGATCGAACAGCTGCGCCGGGTAGCCTTCTGCGTAATGCACGTATTTCCACTGCGTCCCGTCGCGGGCCTGCCAGCGCAGCATGGTCATGCCGACCGAGCAGCCCCCATCGTGATATTCCGACAGAACAGCGCGATCCGGGTCTGGTGGGACCAGCAGCGAGCGGCCCGAAAAGCCCTCGCAGCTTTGCCCCATGGCCCCGGCAATCGTGGGCGCAATGTCGATCAGGCTGACGGGGTCGGCCCGACGCCCCGGCACAACCCCCGGCCCCGCCACAATCAATGGCACGCGGGCTGCGCTGTCATACATCACCGATTTGGTCCAGAACCCCTTCTCGCCCATCATGTCGCCATGATCCGAGGTGAAGACGATCAGCGTATCCTCCGCCTGACCGGCTGTCTCCAACGCCGCCAGCACCTTGCCCACCTGATCGTCGACGAAACTGCACAAGGCGCGATAGGCGGCATGGGCGCGCCCGCGCTTTTCATCGGTAAAGTGCCTGTCATGGGCAAAGAACCCGGCAATCTCGCGCAGGATCGGGTGGTCGGGCCCATCCTCTGCCGGACACGCGTAATCAGCCGAATCGTAGAGAGACAAAAACGCCTCTGGCGCGATCAGCGGGTAATGCGGGCTGAGATATGACACGAAAGCCGCCCATGGCCGCGCCTTGCGGTCGGGTTCCGCCAGCCAGGCACAGGCCGCCTCGGTCACGCTCAGATCATAGCGCGTGTAGCCGGTCCAGCCTGCCCCCAGGTCCTCTGCCAGCCCCGCCGTCGGTTCGTAATGCGGCACCGGGCGGCGCAGCAGCCCCTGCAACCAACCCTTGCCCTCATGCACATGCAGCGGGTTTATCTGCCGGTCGAACCCGGTGTCGTCGGCCTCGGATCGATAGTGCAGCTTGCCGATCGACACGACCTCTGCCCCGCCTTCGCGCAGCCGGTGGCCCCAGGATGGCACGCGCCCGTCATAGGGTTCTGCCGAGGACCAATAGCCAATCTCATGCACATCGCGGCCTGTGGCAATCGCCGCCCGCGCAGGCACGCAGATAGGCGACGGCGTATAGGCCGCATCGAACACCATCCCCTTGGTGGCCAATGCATCAATATGGGGCGTCTTCGCCCCAAGCGACGAGGCAGACCCGACCGCCCACCACGCCATTTCATCAACCATCAGGAAAAGCGTGTTCACTCTGCACCTATCCTATTCCCGCGCGCGCCCCCGTCAGCGCGCGTAGTCCGAGCCTTCTTCATCAAGGATCGCTTTCAGCTCCGCCATGTGCCGTTCGGCCTGACCAGGATAGGTCTCAATTTCCCGCGCGGTCTTCTCTGCAACCTCGTCTGACAATACCCGCAGCGGGCGGCCGGTCTGCAGCGCGCGGATATAGGTCTCGGCCGCGCGTTCGAAATAGTAGAGCCGGTTGAACGTATCCGCGACGCTATCGCCCAGAACCATGACGCCATGATTGCCCATGATCATGACCTTCTTCATCGGGTCCTGCAGCGCGGCGGCGCAGCGTTCGCCCTCGTCCTCAAAGGCCAGCCCACCGAAATGCTCGTCCACCACGTAGCGGTTGAAAAAGGTGGCGGTGTTCTGGTCGATCGGCGGCAAGGTGCTGTCGGCCAGGCTGGCCAATACCGTGGCATGAATCGAATGCACATGCATCGCGCAGCGGTGATGCGGACAGCGGCGATGGATCGCGCCGTGCAGGCCCCAGGCCGTGGGATCGGGGGCGCCGGGCATGTCCAGCGTGTCGGGATCGTTGGCATCCAGCAGCAACAGGTCCGAGGCCTTGATCCGCCGGAAATGCACCTGGTTGGGGTTCATCAGAAAGCGCGTGCCATCCTCGTTCACCGCAAGACTGAAGTGATTGGCCACCGCCTCGTGAAAATTCAACCGCTCTGTCCAGCGGAAGGCGGCGGCAAGATCCACGCGATCCTGCCAGTGGGACATGTTGGGATGGGCGGCGATGTTTGCGCTCTGGGGCATGGGGCGTCTCCTGTGTGCTGACTTCATGCTGCCGCAGAACGGCTGCCCTTTACCAACGATGAATTCGAAACTATTTCATTAGAAAAACTAATGCACAAGGATGGACGCCCGCCATGCAGCCCTCTGCCCTGCCGCCGCTGACCTGGTTACGTGCCTTCGAATCCGCCGCACGGCACCTGTCCTTCACTCAGGCCGCCGTCGAACTGAACCTGACCCAATCCGCGATCAGCCAGCATATCCGCAATCTCGAAGGTTTCCTCGGACGAGAGCTGTTCGTGCGCCGCACACGGTCGCTGATGCTGACCGATGCGGGTGTGAATTACCTGCCCATCGTGCGAGAGGCGTTCGATATCCTCGCCGCCGGGACCCGGACCTTTCTGGGCGGAGAGCCGCACAACACGCTGAACCTGCAATGCAATCTGGCCTTCTCGATCTTCTGGCTGGCCCCCCGCATGGCACGTCTGAAGGCAGTGCACCCGTGGCTGGTTCTGAACCTCGTGACCCCCATCTGGGACCCCGAGAGATTTGCCCATACCGCCGCTGTCGAAATCCGCTTCGGCCGCGTCGCCGACATGCCAGCCACGGCGCAAAGACTAACCCATGACCGTGTGTTCCCGGTCTGCGCCCCCGGTTTCGCAGATGGTGCACCCGACTGGCGGCGCGATCCGCTGTTTGAATGCGGGGGGATCATGTCGAACTGGGATTACTGGGCCGCAAGTCAGGACACCGTGCTGCCACCCGATCAGCAGGTCACGATCTCTTCCAGCTATAGCTTTTCAATAACGGCGGCCCGGACAGGTGCCGGGCTGGCCATGGGACATGGCACGCTATGCGCCGACATGCTGGACAGTGGCGATCTGATCCGCCCCTTTGCCCATCAGGCCGACCTGCTGGAGGCATACTTTCTGATTGCCCCGCCAGATCGTGACGCGACCCGCGCCAGCCGTGCCTTTTGTGACTGGCTGTGCCAGACCATCAGCGCCTGAGGCGGTCAGCGATGCGCCTCGTCATCGGATAGTGGCCGCGTGCCGTCATCGCCGGTGCCATTATGCTTGGGCAACCCGTCGCGCATGTCGATCCAGGGCAGCCGTTCTGAATAATAGACATGCGCCTTTGGCTGGTAAGCTGACGGATCGTCCAGCATCGCCGCCGGGATATGTGTCTCATTCGGCCAGCGAACCGGGTTGCGATAGAACAGGGGCGAGCCGCAGCAATCGCAATAGCCGCGTTCCACATCCGCCGAGGAGGCATGGGTGCTGACCGGCCCGGACCAGACCAACCCCTCATCGCATAGGCCAAAGAAAGCCACGAATGGCGCAGACGCCGCCCGGCGGCAGCTATCGCAATGGCAATAGGCCGTCCATTTCATCGGCCCTGGCGAGGACCATGTCACCTTGCCGCAATGGCAACGTCCCGAAAGCTTCGTCATAAAATACCTGAACCCAAATCAGCCTGACTCACGCAATGGTCAGCACAGGGCGCGGTTCGCAAGCAAGAGGACCGTTGGTCACGCAACGGTAATGGGCAACATCAACAGTATCCATCGGCCAGTTTCTGCCGATCCGCACCAGACCTGCTTAACAATTCCACACAACCGGCATCGTCAGCGGACCGCGAAAGGCCCAACCACCGAATCGGCTGGCCTCGGGCGGCGACAGGCGCAGCCCTGCCAGGCGGTTGAACAGCATCGGCAACGCCACCTCGCCGATCAGCGCACGCGAGGCCCAGGCCCCGGCGCAGAAATGCGGTCCCGCCCCGAAGGCGATCGAAGCGCTGGCATCCTGTGTCAGGTCGAACTCATCGGGCCGGGCAAAGGCGGCGGCGTCCCGGTTGCCCGATCCGAACATCAGAAACACCCGGTCCTCTGGCGCGAAGGTCACACCGTTCACCGTGTCACGGCGCGCCACCCGGCGTGGCGACATGCCGATGGGGCTGATCCAGCGCGCATATTCCTCAAAGGCCCGCATCCACGTGGCCTGCCCGCCTTGCACCATCGCCAGTTGATCGGGATGGGTCAGCAACGCCCAGGCCGTGCCGGCTATGGCATCCCGCGGCTCGTTCTGCCCGCCCGAGATGGCCAGTTTCACATTGGCGCGGATCTGCGCGTCGCTGAGACCCGCCTGCAACTGAACAGACAAAAGCGACAGATCCGGCGCATCGCGCAGGGCCGGGATACGGGCGTCGAGATTGTCAGCGCAGGCGCGTTCTTCGGTTATGTGCGTCATCCGTTTCACGGGGAATCAGGTGAAGAGGTGGCGCTGCGCCTCTGCCGGGAATTTGGAATACTGACCGTGCCGGGCAGTTTTTTCGGGCCGGGGCAGGATGAATATCTGCGGGTTGCATTTGGCAATATTTCCGCCGATGAGATGCCCGCGCTGGCCAGCCGATTGGCCATTGCGAAAAAAGCATGGGTCTGAGCGTCAGCAGCGCTTAACCCCGCCGACAATCCCTGATATATCAGCGCCCATGATCAGCAAGACAGACAATCCGATTTTCGCCGCCCTGGATACCGATGACCTGGGCAGGGCCAGAACACTGGCGGACAGCCTGACCGGCGCCGTTGGCGGTATCAAGCTGGGCAAGGAATTTTTCACGTCCCACGGACCGCAGGGTGTTATGGCCGTTGCCGGCGAAACAACCCCACTTTTCCTCGATCTCAAGTTCCATGATATCCCCAACACCGTCGCCGGTGGCGTCCGCGCCTCGGCAAAATTTATCAAACCGACCATGCTGACCATTCATGCAAGCGGCGGTCCCGCAATGATCCGCGCGGCAGCCGATGCCTCGGCGGAATTTGGTGAGGGACGTCCCCTGATCCTCGGTGTGACAGTGCTGACCAGTATGGATGATTCGGATTTGAAGGCCGTCGGGGTGGAAAGCCCGGCGGAAGAGCAGGTTCTGCGCCTTGCGGAACTTGCGCAAAAGAATGGCGCCGATGGCGTGATTTGTTCCCCCCGCGAAATTCAAGCGCTCCGCCAAACTTGCGGCCCCGATTTCAAGCTGATCGTGCCCGGCATCCGCCCGGCCGGCAGCGACAAGGGCGACCAGAAACGCACCATGACGCCAAGTGAAGCGGTTCAGGCCGGAGCGGACTACCTGGTTATCGGTCGCCCGATTACGCAGGCGGAGGATCCGGTTGCAGCGGCAAGAGCCATTGCAGAGGAGTTGGGTGCATAGGAAGCGCAACGATCGGACTGGTTTTTTCCGCTGTTTTAGCGCCCATTCGTCAGTTCGGCGCTTTTGCTTCTTATTCCTGCCTGCCGCTATT
>ENA-OWNT01001871-OWNT01001871.1-seawater-metagenome-genome-assembly--contig:-NODE-1871-length-23953-cov-4.126529_pt1 | contig 23953 bp, 24 predicted proteins | sample MGYA00238136_ERZ651165 | MGnify/ENA primary metagenome ERZ651165 (study PRJEB26861, sample SAMN08777766) | seawater metagenome | isolation source: coastal seawater | place: USA: Florida | collected...
GGGGGGGGGGGCGTGATCATTCGATTTGATTCGATTCCATTCGATTTGGTTGTGCCAACGGTCACAGTTGAAAATGAGGAGTATGCACGCGCCCACTCACTCACTCACTCACCAACTCAACCTCACCTCCTCACCTCCTCACTCACTCTCTGGCACTAACTACCTACACTGACTCTCTCTCTTCTCTTCTCTCCCTTCACTCACTCACTCACTCACACTCACGCCCACCCACTCATTCATTCATTCTCACTGGTTACCAAAAAAAAGCATTTGTCTCTGTTGTAGATAACTATTCAACGTGTGAGTAACAGAGATGATACCTTCTATAAATGGGATAATGCAGAAAATGAATCAATTGCGGATATGGCCAGGATTCTTGTTTATCCTTATTATGGATTATAATGGATGTATATGCGTAATGAAGGAAACTATATTATCTATAAACAGGAATTTACAAGATACTGACTGCGCGGCCAACACTCATCGGCACGTCATCGGTGTTCTATATTGTTTCCTTTGTACTAGTACCACACTCATTCACTTCCCAATTACACCCACTACATTAGCGTCGTACTTTTCCAAAAACTCAGTACTGAAAAGTCGCAATTGCGCAATTGCTGAATGTAACAAAGTCTCTGAATAATATACAGGCTAATGGGTTGTTTGAACTCGGAGTTCTCAAGTTCTCGAGAGTTACATCGAAAATGTGTTGAATGACTGATTAGTGGGACCTGGACGCCGGCGAGTGAGGAAACCTTCGTTTGTTGTTCGTTGTTCCCCGTTGCTTGGTCTCGGTTTGAATCGGTTTGACTTTGATTGACTAACTTTGTTTGACTTTGGTTGACTTTGAAGTGCCGCCGCCACAAGTCGCGCTGACCGCTGACCGTGTCATTGCGTCAGTCATCAGCACAGTTTCGATGTCGAGAGGCAGTGTTGTGTTCCATGTGTTGTTGTTGTGTTCCATGTGTTGTTGTGTTGTTGTGTTATTGTGTTATGGTGTTGTTGTGTTGTTGTGTTGTTGTATCGAAGGGGTAGAACCTCGTGCTGCTGTGTTGTGTTGGTGTTTTGTTGTGTTGTTGTGTTGTTGTGTTACTACTGTGTTGGCATGACCATGTGCTTGCTTGTTTGCTCGTTTGGTTGCTTCGTGACTCGTGACGTGGGGCGAAGGATGTAGGACGTGTGACGACGGTGGAACGACAAGTACAGAAGCAGAAAGACTAGCAACAAGCAAACTCGGCAGTGACTGTCTCGGCGAACGGCGGGCGGGTTTAGACAGACACTATTAGTTGAGATAGATGCGGTGGTGGCCAGAGCTGCTAGCAGGACGGGAGGACGCATCGTCAGCAAATATCGAGCGTGAAGGTGCGTGGGTTCTTGAGCGTTGTGCGTCGCGCGTTTGTGTGAGCACATTGCCCTGTGAACGCAAGATTGATAGACGCGCGCAGGAAGCATGACAAGTATGCGTTGAACGGGGCGTGTTGGCATTCTCACAAGAGAAGCCTCGGAAACACGTCCTTGTGCATTCGAGTGCGTCCACATGGATTGTGATGGCCAGTTCTCGTTGTGTGGTCAAAGGTGAACTTGTTCGAAGAGCAAAAAAAAGAGCACTTTTCACTTCATCCTTGACATGGACGGGACAACCGACGACACGCTCTGGGTGACTTGATTTTTCATTCGTTGAAATGAAATCGAACGGTCGGACGTCAGGCGTTCCGGAGCAACACTCCAGCAACATTTTCCGTGATGTAGTTGTGTGTTGCACAGGTCTCCGTGCCAATGACCGTAGTATGGTTCGTGAACTTGTGGAAAGTCTGGGCGGCAAATTTCTCTGTGATCTGCAGCCAAACGAGGTTACACATGTGGTAGCGACATCAACCACGACACACAAGTATCAAGTGGCGGCACGCTGTGCGAACATGGTTGTGGTCAACAAGTTGTGGGTTCAGGATTGCTACAAACGCAAAAAAATGGTGGATGCGCGACAACCGCAGTACCAAATGTTGCCGTTGGTTGACTGCGTAGTCTGCACAAGTGGTTTCTCGCAAAATGACAAAAAGAAGATTGGCAAGACGATTACTCGCCTTGGGGGACGCTATGAGACCGTCATGACAGCGATGGGAGGCGTCACGCACTTGATTACTGAAATTCCGAGTGGAAAACGGTTCCAGTGCGCACAAGATTGGAATATTTCGACAGTCAAGATGGACTGGCTCTACTCATGCGTAGAGCACAACTACAGGGTTCCGGAGACCTCGTTTTATTTTTCCGACGAGGAGATTGCACATCATTCGAAGTACATGCAAGCAGTTGATGGCGACATCCGTGCCCAAGAAGCCCAGAAAACAACCAGGCAGCTGGAGGAGATGCAGGAGGTACTTGATCTTCATCAACGTGAATGTGGGAATTATCTGAATAGGCATCGTTTCTTCGTCTATGGCTTCAAGAAAGAACAGACGAAAAAAATAATTCGTTTACTGTGGTGTGGGGGTGGAACCCGATACGCAGAATTCCATCCTCGAGTCACCCATGTGGTTGCGTCCCCAACAGTTGCGCAGGACGCCATCGACGAGATTAAGACGAGTGGGTTCACCGACGTACGAGTGGTGGACGTTCGATGGCTCATAGAGTGCTGCAAGCAAAGAGAATACATTACTGACCGATGCTACGACTGGACGCAAATGCGTGAAGAGGAAGTGGCGTCGCCGGTTGCCAGCGACGAGGCCACGTGCAGTTCCAATGTCGATCGCAGTATCAGCCCATTTGGTGCCACTCCTCACCGAAGTCAATCCGCACGACCTGGTACTCCGGCTTCGAAGCACCGAAGCTCTCCTGTGGTGGCCGGCAAGACGAACATTTTCCAAGGACATTCGTTTTGCTGTCTTTTGCCCAACAATGCAATGGAAATGGTCTCAGTGAAGACGATCATTCAACACGGTGGTCGTGTCATCACCACCAGAACACCTCCTTCACGGGCGTTCCGCGTTGATTTTGCCGTTGTCTTGCACGACGCAGATAAACTTCCTCCTGAGAACGTCACGCGAATGCAGGTGACACCGTGGTGGGTGGCGCAATCAGCCACTGCAGGGCACATGCTGGAGGTCGCTGCACGACCTATGTACCTTCCCCTCAGAATCTCCGTGCCTTTAGAGGCCTGGCAATATGATCAACCGGTGATGCTTGTGGCCAACTACGTGAAGGATGAGCGAAACTACGTGGAAATGCTGGCAAAGGTTCTTGGTGCAAAGCTCTCACGAAAATTCAACACGGAGGTCACACATTTGATTTGTAGAGGAACACGTGGCGATAAGTACGCCAAGGCGAGACAACGGGGTATCCCTGTTGTGTCACTTGAGTGGCTCAACGAAATTTGTTGCACTGGCGAGGTGCCCGCTCTTCCTGCCCAAGGTGCAGAATCCAATTTGAACCACTCACACGACGCAAAAAGACCCCGCTTTATTGGAACACCGAGCCTGAAACTAGAGTTTCGACGAAGACCTGCCGTCACAACGTCCACGGACAGGACTCTCGTGTCCAGTCCCGCCAATTCAACCGGCGGATTCAGTACCGCAAGGGCTCTCTCAGCTCTCAATGTCGCATCTCTGCGATCCCCTGCGACTGTGACGAGTGCTACGGGGTCACCTGTGCCTGCGACACCCACGACTCCTGACGCGCGTCTCGCCGCGCAAACACCACGCTCTTTCTCGGGCATGGAACCACTCATCGACACTGACAGTGCAAAACCGAGTTCTCCGTCACCTCGCAGTCGAATGCAACGCAAAACACGTCGATCCACGAGACGGAGAAACACTTACCATGACCTAGCGGATTCTGCTGACACCAGTAGGAGTGACCACGACGGTGTGGGCATTGAAAGCATTTCTCAGAAAGTTGGCATAGACGCGTGATGGCGAGAAAGTGAACTCGTAAATTGTACTTTGTTTCATTATAAATAATTTTTCCGGCAATACAGCACGGACACTTGGCGGTTCTAGGGTGTGCATTACCAGCACGACACGTAGAGAATAAATGTCACAGCGGGACACCACATGCTCGCAATACAGGAGTCGTATTTTCGCGATATGCCTCTTCTTCTGCTTCTTGACGCTGTTCGGCATCGAATTGACGTAAAATCTCGGTCTCCATTTGAAAGCTAAGTGTTGCAGCTGACTTACGAGCAGGACGCTGCATCAAATACATAATTTCACACGGCGTCAATTGGTCGACAAATACCTTCAAAATCATGCATATCGAAACACGTACTGTGTCAAGGGACGAAATTTGCGCATCACTTGTGACTTCGGCGTCAGCTAATTTCAGCTTGGCAAATCTGAGCTGCCGATAAGCTTTGTTGTCGATTGCAGTCGCCATTGAAAATCCGGGTGACATTTCAGCAGCTTCGTTGGTGAATTGTCGCTCTGCCACCAACATTTCATCAAAGAAACCCCGAATCATGTTGACCGTGCGGTCGTAATAGCGGTCGTAAGTGCGTTTTGCCAGCAAAGGCAAAGGAGACGGAACTCGTTCGGACGAGTCTCGACCAGAGAGAGAAAAAAAAAATTCTAAGCCAGAAACCAGGAAATTTTAAGTGGACGTGGTGGCGATGTTCGACTAGTTGAATACCGTCGCTGCTCGAGTTGGCAGATTGACATCCTGACATTGCGAAACACCACCAACAACGCGAAACAAGGACAACAAAGAAACAACGACACCAACAGTGGCTTCGGCGGCGGTGGCAACAACAACAACAACATCGCTCGCCACAACGACAGCAACGATGACGACGACGACGACGCAACAGCGACAGTGTGGCGACAACGATGACGATGACGACAACAAAGAGACGAAGAGACAGAAAGCACCAACAGTGCCCCCACAACAACTCTGCCTCACTCATGTATTCCCAATAGTGGACAGTATTGCAACCTCATTTACATAAACAAACTCATACTTCTACATATGACTATTATATGTTCACTTGGTGCACCTTAACGTGATATCATCATAAATAGATACATACGTAATGTGGATATATGCACGTTGCATATATCCTATAATAGTAATAACTCAATACATATAATCCTATTTATGGATATTTAACTCAAGTTGTATAGAATGGAATAATGTTATCTACAAATAGTATTTGTGTGTTTATTTGTTGCTGTTTTGGTCACCATGCGCTGTTGCCGTGCGCTGTTCGGACTGACTACCAACGACCAACGAACGCCGAACGAACAACGACAACGAACAACGACAAAGACCTCGGACGATGACGACGTTCGCTTGTGTTGTTTGAGTGACACTCTGACGGGTGTGTTGGCCACGCGAACAGTACGTGAGCTCGTGATCAGCGTGGCAGCGTGTCCGAGCGAGAAACAGCTCAAATTAGGGATGCGAAGAGATGTAGACAACGAGGACATCATGTGGACTGTGCCAGGTCGCAGATGTCGCATGGCCAACAGAGAGAAATTCGTCGCCAGCCAGTTGAGGGAAACCTCGACGGCAATGGTCATGGTATTGACATGGGGCGATATGGAGACAATTGTTGAAGGGGTCGAGTAGCACACAAAAATATTTTGGGGGCAAAATTAGTTGGATGTCCGGGAGAATTCACGTGCACGGAATGTTTCGGTCCGAGTGACGTGCGCTTTGGTTTTAGTGTAACTGTGAAGCCACCACTGGTGGTTGTCGGTCCGGTGAACCATGCCGACAGGTCAGAAGATGGTGTTGAAAAGGCTTGTGTGGGAATACAAAGACATAATTCAGAATCCAATTGACGGTATCTGCGCTGGTCCAGTCAATGATGACGACTTGTTCACTTGGGAAGCTTGGATTCGCGGCCCTGAAGACAGCCCGTAAGTTCCGAAACCTGCTGGCGTGTTGGTAATAAACGTGACACGCTCTGACACAATTTGACGCGACATTTTTTGCCATATACACAGGTATGCACATGGATGCTTTCGCTGTGAGCTCAAATTTCCTTCTGACTTCCCGATCAGACCGCCAACAATGAAGTTCACGAGCAAATTGTGGCACCCCAATGTGTACGCCGATGGAAATGTCTGCATTTCTATCCTGCATTACGGAGAGGACCCAACAGGCTACGAGCAGCGATGTGAGCGCTGGTCTCCTATCCTTTCTGTCAGCAAAATTTTGATTTCCGTTGTCAGTATGCTTGCCGCGCCAAACAATGAGAGCCCCGCAAACCTCGATGCGGTGCGCGCATGCTGCCATATTTCTTGCATTGTTTCTGTCGTTGGTTTGTTGACGTCTCCAATACTTCACTTCACACAGGCTCGCCAACGGCGTAATGACCCAAAAGCATTCGAAGCACGGGTAGAACAAGATGTCTTAGCGTCGCTTGGATTAACCCTACAGGATGTTCACACTGCTATCGAGAGTGGTAGTCCTGATATCCCGATTGATCCAGAAACGAAGAAAGATCTCTAATTGTTACCATACGACGGTAGCGTGGGATTTCGATTATCTAGTTTTCTTGCGTAATTTTTGTGCTTTTCTCATGCGTTCATGGAACTTTTGGAGAGTTTTGCGCTCCCGTTCAGATTGTGACATCGATGGCCGAAATGGCGAAAACCTGGTGACAACACGAAAGCACCCCATGTGAATGTGAACGAGTGCACACAGAGGCCGCAATTACACGTGAATCAAATGCAATACAAAAACGCACTGTCGAGATTCGGGACGCTGCTCTCGAGGCTGTGGTGGCCGTGGGACGTTGTGTCGGTGCTGGTTGTCGTCGGAAGACGGTGGCAATGGGAAACTTTCACCCGACGCCTGGTGTGCACTTGCTACATTTGGTTCATGGGATCGTTGATGTTGCTCTCTGTGACTTTGAGGGAGCATGGTAACATGGGCAGGAGGAGGTGCCTGGTCCGATGGAAGTCTCAAAGAGGAGTACCTCGACGTGCCGGTTGGATTGACGTTGCTGTGAACTGCAGCCTCCTCTTTCATAACGTTCTCAGTCCACCGGTCCAGTTGTGCAGCTTCAAACTTTTCTTCGCCAAGAATTTCGTCAGTTGACCGCTCAAGAAAGCTAATGTCGATTGAACCGTGCCTTGAAACGTGGACGTCGGCAATTTTTGCTTGGCGTGAACGATCAGATGCTGATACTGTCGGCTGTCCGCGGGATGAGTGGGTCAAGAATTTTGAGAAGACGTTCTCGGCGTCAGTTGTGGCTCCACTCTCGGAGTTCTGCGCGCTCCTGCTCTCCGTCGTGGCTGGCTGGGCTTTCCCGTGCGCTGGATTTGGTCCACGCTGTCTGGAGGTGTCATCACCAAGCGCTGTTGTTTTCGACCCAGTGGACTGGAACAAGTTGTCGTAGAGCCGCTTATCACGCGCAAGATCTGCATAGCCGGAACCATTTGCGCTCTGGTCGTTGCGGTGGCCAGCTCGGGCCCCTAAAGCATAGCTACCCTTCCCTGCTGCGTCAGAGTTGTTTACACGCACGTTGAATTTGGGGCTTACTGGAATTGTTTGTCTTCCTGTCCAAGCCTCACCCGTGGAGTGCGGAATAACGGCTCGACGCCGTCTTTCAGCACGAGCCAGCTCCTGACGCTGGATAAACTTCTCAATACCCGGGTGGACTTGCTCGACTTCTGTCAAGTTTAGAACGTCTGCTGCATCCCCGGCTGGATCGGCCGCAGGTGCTGCGCCCGGGATGGCGAAGACATCACAAAGAATATCGAGTGCCTTTTCTCCAAGATCTTCGTAAGATATATGCTGTGGGCTAGTCCCGACGCCCCCGTTGTGGTCTGCGAGCGCCTGTGGCAGCGAGATGTGCACGACAGACAGAGTGAGGCAACGCTTCAATCAATGCAACCGCATCCACACCGCACCGAAGTCAACGCCTCCCACTGAGCATCGCTCAAGACGAGACCGAATTCTTTCAAAACGTTCGTGAACTGCGACATGCGAAGCTAAAGCGGGGAATACAAAGTTTCCGTGAGAGTCAGCGAATCTCTGGCTGCAAACTAGGAAATATGAAACAAGTGCTCACCTGTCCGCGACCATTTACATCCCTCAAGCGGAAAATTTCAAGTAGTTCACGTTCTGTTTCCTCCTTCTGGATGAGCTCCAGCAACGCGTTAAGTGCCTTTCGCAAAGTAGGGTTGTTGCTGTTGGTCAGGCTGTGTCCAGCTGCTTCTGCGGCTGCAGCTTGCTGCCTTTGATACTCAGTCGTCGTGAAAGTTGGTTCAAAAGTGTATCCATCAAGGGCAGCTTCACGTTTTTGAATTCTCTGATCGTGCAACTTCTTGTCACGCTCAACTTGCCACAGCTGAAGTCGGTCGATGACGCTCGATCCCTGACTCCTTGTCTTGGGCAAGTGCGAATGGGAGATCGTCGGTTTGAAAGTGTGCGTCGCACGGAATTTCTCTTCCTGCTCTTCCTTGAGACGTTGGAGCTTCTTCTGGGCTTTGCGTGAGGCTAAGCTTGACTGACGATACGCTGTCGGCGGAGCGCCATCTGTTTTGCTCGGTGAGAAAATTGAGTTCCCATCTCGATCCTGTGAAGGAATGAAGGCAAAACCATGACCATGCAGACGGCAAGCAGTGAGCAAAAGAACCATCAACTGCAGACACAGACACCATTGCAGGCTCCACAACAAACAAACGCCCGAAAACGAACTTGTGGAATGGACGACTTTGCCCGATTTTGAGCTGCTAAGCTGCGCGAGTGTTCATCGATGTGCGGCTGGAAGGTACATTCCTTCCCTGCCGCGGCCTGCCGTTTGCGAGCTTTTTCTTCCTGGTCTTTGCTTTGGGCATACAATCTATCAAATACTTTCGCTGGTGGTTTACCACCTTTTGCTCTCTTTGACTTCAACAACTTCTTGGACACGGCATTGGTTTTCGGTTGCGTGGCCGCCAATTTCAAACGCAATTCTTCCCTTTCACGGGCTTGTTGTTTCTTCAATCGTGATATCTCGCCTCGTCGCATCAGGTCTTCGCCAATTAGCGTGGCGGTTGATCGTCGCGACTTCGTTCCGTTGGAGTGATTGCGAAGATAGTTCTGGTGCTCTCGCATTTCCAAAGCCTCCTGTTGTCGACTCTGCTCCGCGAGCGCAGTTTGCCTCCTCGAGCGACGTTTGGCTTCTTGATACAGTCGATCTGCGACGTCACCCTTCCAAGCGTTATTACGACGAGTTTTGTCTCCATAGAGCTTGGGTTTAGCCTGACTTCGCTCCCTGGCCGCTTGAGCTTCTCTCTTCTTGCGATCCTTGTCCTGCTGCCGGGCAAGATCGTACAAGCGTGTCGATACTTCAGGTTCCTGTCTGCGTCGATACGACGCGATTTGGCGCGATTTTGCATTGATATGGGGTGTGCCCTTGACAGCATCTTCAGTTTCCTCCGACTGTTTCGCTGCCATTTGTGCTATTTTATCTTCTCGCTTTTTTAACCACTCAGCTCCTCTATCAGCGATCGTGGACGACTGAGTCTTTTGTGATGTCTGGCTGCTTTCGAGGTCACTGACGCTCATTTTCAAATTTTCGTGATTGCGTAACGCAAAGACGGAGTCGACGAAAGCTTCAGCCTGTCGGTTTGACACGGTGGTGCCGTTGGTATTGGATGGAGTAATAAGCACGGATGAGTTTTTGAGCTCGTCATCTATTCGAGCAATCTCGTTCGTCAGCTTTTCAATTTCGGAACGGGGACTAGGCTCTTCAGGTGACTGCGTGGTGGTCACTGGGATTTCCACATCGTCCCAGCGCTCATTTTGCGCGCGCTTCTGGCGGTGTGCTTGCAACTTCGCCCTGTGCGCTTCCATGCGCAACCGAATTCTAGTTTCCAAGTCAACAACCTCATCTCCGCGAGCCACTGACTGGGGCTCGAAGCCCCCGTCACGGCTCGACATCACGGTCCCGTTGCTCTCGCAGAGTCACTTGGAGGCGCTGTCTCGCTGAAGACCGAAGGATTGTTCTTCCAAATTTGCGGAGCCCATTTTTTCTCTTCGTGCCCATTGTTCTTTCGCTCCTCCATCGACCAAGCACCCAAGTAACCACGCACGACACAACGGGGCAGCTAAACACACAGACGGAAGAACGGAAGGGCAAGTGGGCGGACACCCACACAACAGGCAAGAAACACCCCATAGAACGTAGCGACACGGCGCCAATCAAACATCCACCAGACCACCGACACAACCAGCGCGCACACACGCAAACACAGCCGCACACGACAAGCATTTCACACTGTTCAACACACACACCAGCATCACCGAAGAAATCAACCACCCAACCAACCCAATCGAACGATCAAACGAACGATCGAACAAGCAAACGAACGAACGAACGAACGAACGAACGATCAAACGAACGAACGAACGAACGAACGATCAAACGAACGAACGAACGAACAAACCACCAAACAGCCACTGAGTGAGTGTTCGACGGGGTGGGTGACGGTGAAGGAACGACCGAACCCACCCACACTCCCAGACTCCCAGTAGTCACTCACTCACTCCCTCACAAACGAACTTCAAAAATCATCCACAGTCACTCACTCACAGTCACTCACTCACTCACTCACTCACTCACTGCCACCCACCCCTTCACCCTTCACTCACAGTCACTGACAGTCACTCGCAGTCGCAGTCACTCACTCACTCACTGACTTCAACTCAGATCGATCGATCATTCATTCCCTCACTCACTCACTCACCCACTCAACTCCTCTCAAAAGTCACCTCAACCTCCGGTCCAATGTCTTGCAGCCCCAATTTCACATCTACAGGCTACTGTACATACTCACCGACATTGACTGTACAGGTTCACTTACATTCACAGCACATCCCATTGATCTAAAGCACAATACATAATACCACAAGTACTGACGTTGATGTACTTTGGTATTATGTTAACAGTATAGAATCACATAACGGTCGCCCGCCCACTGACCCACTCACGGCCACAGTCGCAGTCAATCAACGGCGTCGGCGGCCAGTCAGTCAGTCACAGTGTGGTGTGAGAGTGGCGGTTGAGTTTTGGCGGTCTTGTTCGTCTGTCTGTTGGTTCGTTGTTGCGCCGCGGTCGTCGCTTTGCGGTCGTTGTTGTCAGTCACCGTCGCCGTCGACGTCGTCGTCGTCGGCGCCTTCGTCGTCTCAATTGACGTCTGTGGTTTTGTTTGGATCATCCGTTGTTGGTGTTGGTGTTGTAGGTTGTGGGGAGTAGACGTTCGTCTGGTTGTAGTCGTGTGGGGCGGTTGAGGAGAAGGTGCGCGCTGCGGGAGCAGGAGGACGAGAGTCGACGTAGCTTCTGTGCTGCTGTCGTGTGCGATCAGGCTCCACCAACGAAGTTAAGAAGAGATTACCAATGGAGAGATACAACCAACTACAGACTGAGACAGATGGACTGACTTGGACCATAAGAGTTGTAGTCCTTGTGATACGTGCGGACATGTAATACGGGCCATAAACTATCTACTCGTTCACGGCATGCTTGTTACTCACCAAACCACTGTTTTGTAAGCAACGGAACAAAAAAAACAGAACATTCCACCGCAACTTTGTGCTTGAGTCCATGTGAACTGCAACAGTTCTCACGTAGTGTCACTATGGACGACAAAGAAAATTGGTCCGTTGCACGAAATGCCGTGGACTTATTGAACACAATGAAATTCGAGCCTTCCGAAGGTGACGACAGCACCCAACTGCAAGAGTCTCGCATCAGCTTCGAAGAAAGCCCACTTGGGAGTCCCCAAATAGGCAGGTATTTAGAGAAAATGCCAGATTCATCGCCTTCAGTATCATCCAGCTTAAAAAAAAATTATCAAGGAAATATCTCGATTTGCGTTCAAGATGATATTGACTCAGCCCATGGACTCCAGCCGCATGCTTCCGACGTTGATGACCTAAGCATTGCGACAAATCTGGTGCTCACGATTGACATTGGTGGTGGCCGTAGCGATACGATTCAAGTTTCAGATGTGGATTCAATCTCAAGCGATGTCCGGAGATTTATTGGTCGCAACAATTTGGACTCAAAGTTGATGCCTGTGTTAATGCAATATGTGCTATCACAATGGATCGCGACAACCACTGAATCCGTCCAACAGCCCATAGATGACGACAGTGACAACGACAACATTTCGGATGAGGCACATAGCCAGCCTGACACTTCTTCCGGGCACTCTCCGACGACAAGAATTTCTTCACCACAATCGAGCAACACGAAGCATCAAGAAAATCCTCGCAGAGAGAAAAAAGTCCAGTTTGCACGCGAAGGTCCACTCGAAGCACGATCCGACAATTCGTTCGGCAAAGATGGCACCCGTCTACAGCCCACTGAGTATGCCCTCACAGAATGTGCCGTGCAGGACGGAGCTCGCGGTGCTAGAACTGATGTCGATACCTCGAATTCGGACGAAAATTCCTACTACTATCAACACTTTCAGAAAAGGCAGGCGCACTTATTTCAGGAGCAGAAACGACATACAACAGTGCGTCAACATCACGGAAGGCGGCGCAACACGAAGAAGCCCAGGCGAGCACGCAATACTGAAGAGCTGAGGAGTGAACAAGCTCTACCAAAACGAGAGAAAGTGACAGTCGGACTTGAACACAATCACAGAGCAAGTGAAACGACAGGCATGTCGACACTGCGGCCAACTAATGTGTTTGACAGACTTTACTGCAAAGGCACTGCCACTTGCGTCGGCGGATCGCTGCGCGCACCCAGCGGTATTGGGGCTGACGGAGCTGCTCATGCATCACTGTCCGGATCCACACAGTCTGAAGCCGAGCATCAGAAAAGCAAGCTTGAAACTGATCAACCAGATTCGACTTCCAATTCCAAGCAGGTGTCCGACTCGATGGATCCGCAGTCCCGATTACCGCCGCCATTATCGGACGAAGATGACGATGATGATGGACGACGGTGCCCGACACAAAATCATGGGGAAGGCGACGTTTGTGGTGCAGACTTCAGCGGGAAGGTGCAATCGGAAGTTTCCACGGATAAATCCGAACCCGCAAACTTGCGGAATTCACAGAGTACGATCCGTCGGACGAAGCTGGAACTATTGAATCAACGGTTCTATTCCAATGCAGTCGGCAAGAAGCAGGCACTTACAGTTCAGCGTGAAAAGCAGCGACAACTACTTGAAATGAGAAGAGAGTCCAATTGGAGCTGCCCAAAATGCAGTTCGTTCAACAAACCAGATACCGGTAATCCCACGATGTTGAGTTTGCACCGACTCCTGATCCAGTGCAATTTGTAACAGCATTTTTCTCTTGTATGTGTAGATTCCTGCGACAATGTCGTGAAAGGTACTCGCTGCAGTACGCCACGGTGAGTCATGCAAAGTGGCTTTCGCATTGTCTAACCACAATATGACGCGATAATAAATCCCATTTTGTCTTGCTAGGCCTCCGACGTTGTTCCAGCCAACAATAAGCCAGAGAAAGAGGCAGCAAAGTGACCCTAAGCACGGAATCACCGCGAACGTTGGACTGCAACAAGCAGAACCATCAAAACAAAAAGTCCCTGCGAGCTCAATACGGAAAACAAATGTTGTCCCCCGAGTTGCGTCACTTTCTCAAAGAAGAGCGGCACGAACAGAAGCCGCGCAGAAAACATCTGAGGAGAAAGAACTAGAAAAGTGTGTTTTCCATCCACAGCTGTGTGCAAAGTCAACGCAGTTGGCGGCAAAAAGGACATCCAAGTCCAGTGCAGCTCATAACCGACTTTTCCATCTCGCAAAGCAAAAACAGGAGGAAGAACGTAAAGCTGTGCAAGCGAAACATGAAGCCCAAGCGGCTGAAGAAGCAAGAAAAGCAGCTCGACTCAAAGATCTACAAACAGGAGAGGTGTCAAATGAGGTATTTGATAGATTGCACCAACGCCACAATGAAATCACGAAGCACAAAAACGAATTGCGTGAAAAAATGACGTCTCGAGACCCTGTCACCGGCCAAAAATTGTTTCAGCCGGTCGTTGGGAGAGGTCCGCGCGGATCTTTTGCGATGATGGCACAAATGTTGAGGGAACAAGTTGCGCAGGTGGATGGTGATGGCGGTTCAGGTACCAGTGGTGGAATTCACAAATATCTATTTGCCGAGCGTCACGCGGCACAAGATTTGCATGAGGCTTTGAAGGCTGTAGATGATGCTGAGCGCCAGAAGGCGAGAGACGGCGCCAGGAACGTCAACAAACAATCCAGACACATTTTAGAAGATGTCGAACGCGAGATGTTGCTCCGAGCATTCAGTTATCTCAAGACGAGCGCTGACGATAAGAACGTATCACTGATAAAAGAGAACCAAGGTACCCTTCTCGAGCGACTGGAAGAGATACAGCCCGTGTCGTTGCAGAATCTAACAAAACGAACGATTCAATCATTGTGGGGGGACTACGACCGGGTACGTATCTTATTTGGTATCTTGTACCGTCTGCAGAAAAGTCGCTCAATCGTGTGGGTTTGTGTTCTTAGATGGTTACTCAAAGTCGCACAACGTTGTGTGTCGATGAATTTATTTCCGCAGTTCACGAGTGCTTTTCACGCACAGACATTCATGCCGCGGTCCGAGATGTGATTATACATCAGAGAAGGCAAACAGCTGAGGAGCGACGACGGCGCAGTAGAGCCCCGACGGTACCACTCATGTGCGCAAAGTCCAGACAATTGGCGCACGGGCGTGGCGGACGTGGCTTGAAGCCCATTCACGAAGTTCTATTAGAAGATGGACGAAAGTATGCAGAACGACGATTGCTCCACCAGAAGAACAGACAAGCACGTGAACTCGATGATTGTACTTTTGAGCCCGCGATTGCAACCACGGGCAGAAATGTGAACAGTCACGATAAAACTGCGTCACCACTCAACAATGTGGTCGATTCTTTGGCGGCGAATACTTGCAATGAACACGAAACCGCGAGCAAACCTGCTATGCAGTTTTACAATACGTACAAAAATGAAAATCCAACCCCGGTGGGAAGTCATTGCAGCTCAAGTGCAATTTCAGCTCCTCCGAATGCAGCGAGGGGATCAACCAGCCAAATTGACCTTTGCGCGAGCTCAGGCGTTCACGTGGATTCTAAGTCGGCAAGTCAAGTTTCCGCTGAAGAGGAAATAGCTACGGAGACAGAGAACAATGTAGACATGGAGGTCAGCAACATTGCTGCGCCTCATCTATGGATGAATTACGGAGACGGTGACATCGAGGAGGATGTGTTGCGAGGGTCGTGGAGCTTGGTTCCCGCTGGTAGTGCGACAGCAGTCGTTGATGTACCTGTTGCTGAGTTGGAGCGTGCCACGAGTTTTGGTGAAGAATCTGTTATCTTCCCATCAACTCCTAAAGCTGCTCCTGATGAGTCTGTCTGCGAAGCTGCAAGCCCGATCCCACATGAAGCTTCCGGGCGATATGAGTCGTTCGAACAGCTCATCAGCGCAACCGGGGACAGTGCTCCTGGTCCATTGGACAAGTTTCTTCCGAAGCAACCACAAGCGTGCGAAACCACCAAATCGGTTACACATGCCGGCAGCAAGAAACAGCTCTCTTTGTCAACGGCTGCAGCGGCGCCTGTGCCAAATTCCGTGGTGAAACGCCCATTGCCGTCACATGTGCTGTCGACGGTACGCGCACAACTGAAGCACTTAAAGTCGCGACGCAAACACAAGAGTTCACGCACGGGTCAAGCTAATGTTTCGTGACTGCTGTAATTTATTCGCAAGTAAAAAGATACATTTTGCCCTGTTTACCATCGTCGCACGCAGCACAGTAGAATGCAGCAACATGATCAGCGCAGTGGATCTGGTGTGAAAGCATCAAGTGGTTGAGTGGTGTTGATACGGCGGAACGTTCCCGCGCGTTTGTTGCGTTGTTACTCAGAGTCCGCTGCGCCAATCTGGACTGCAGCAAAGGCCTTTTCAATCACCTTCGCAACTCCGTCGGGTAGAAAATACCCTTGCGCATGAAGACCCGGCAATCCAGAGCTTTTAAATGCAGAGTACAGCCCACTGCCATACCACAGGTATTGCGTCAAGTCTAGTTCAGCTGCCTCACTCAAAGCGACACGATTGTCATCATCCTGAAAGTGAAGTACATCATTAGTCAAGACACAAACCAGTGTGAACACGGCGTGCGCGCGAAACTCACTATCTTGGCAGAATTTGCTTCGTCTACTCCTTTGAGCTCGACATCTTCATGTGATTCAGCTTCGGAATCACTGTGAACGTCGGCCATTGCAACCAATTGAATGCCTTCTAATTGGTCGTCGCTCTTGCTCGAGACAGAAGACCCGTGGCGCGGCTTTGGTGCTGAGTAAGAGCGTCGTGACTTCCGTGTCGCCGTCCGCATGAGGTCAGCATCTGATACGTTCGCAAACCTCGCTGATGCGCCTAGTCCAGCACATCGACGCCCAATTTCGCGGTCCTGCGCGTCAAGTTGAGTACGGTAGTCCCACTTCAGGAGACCAATCAAATATGATACACCTTGGTGGCGATTCAGTTCCACGCGGAATGCGTGAAGAAAATTCTTTTCAATGACCGAAGGGTCCACAACGAGATCTCCGTTTAGAAACACCAACACAAACTTCCCAACGTGCCGATAGTTGCCCATTGTTCCTCCAAAGCAGGCTTGGGGGACCTGTAACAGACATATACGTATTGACGTAATGGACACATGAGTTTTGCGGGGACGTACTGTCCTCCAAAGAGTCACACACTAAACGCCTACAAACCCGTGTGACGCCATCAAATTGATTGGCGACTCGCCAAGCACACCTCACATAGGAGTTGAACAGCGCAGCAAATGCACGGTTCCCAACTCGCGGACTGCCGAAGGTTGTCAGACACACATCTCTGGGAGACGCGAGTTGAGTGACGCAGTCGAGGGCACACAAGGTGGCCAAGGCTCCTCCTAATGAGTGGCCCGTGACACGGAGCTTTCGATGACGACTTTGCAATATGGATTGAAGAAGCTCCAAAATACTGTCGCGTACAGACAAATACACTTTCTGAAATCCAGCATGCACGTGCACCTTTGCAAGGCGGTTCCTCATGTCCAGCTTGAATTGTTGGTCTTTTTGCATCTATACACGTTGAGGACACAACAATGAATGCGCAGAACGCAGAATTCGAATCAGATCGGAAAACTTAACCAACCTCCATCAAGTGATCACCAAGCTCAAATGGCACTAAGTTCATCTTGAGGTCATCGAGAGCGTTGATCAACGAGGACGTGCCTTTGAAAGCGACGATGTAGCAGTCGTCGTGCAAATCCTCAGCGACGATCACACATGTGTCAGTGCTCTCGACGTGCAACACCCACTCAGGTTTGAGAATGAAACGTTGTTGCTCTGGCGATTCATCTAAGCCCGCCTCTGGATCTGCGGGCACGGGCCGGAGCAACCTGTTCAAGTTTCGCTGCCAACGTGCGTGACGCTCATCTGTACTTTCCTTGGGCGCACTATCGTCGCAATCTGAATTCTCTGACGCAGCGTCGACTGTCACTGCCAACGCGGAATCAGAGGCAGTGATACTTCCCGGTTCCTGCGGTTGACGACGTTTGTAATTGACGTCATCTTCAAGCGAACACTTGGCCCCGAGAGCGTTGTACGACAAGTCGGCAAAGATGCACATGATTAGCACCGTCTCAAACACGAAAACATTTTCTCGATCTGGAGCCGATATATGCTCCTCGTCGTTTTGATCAGGTGCACCACTATCTTCTTGCGCAACTTCATATTGCCCAGATTCCAACGTCTGCCGGATTTTTGACAAGTTTCTTAGTCGTGTCCCGTGCTTGCGGTGTAGCTGCCTCGAGAGGTGATATCTAAACCAGGGCACCCGTTCTTATGTCACAAATTTACTCTCGCAACACATCCTGTCAGTACAAGTGCATAGCTACCGTCGATTGGCAGCGGCCGCCGTGTGCTGATAGTCCGGGCGGTGACTCAAGCGCACCAATCTTGAGTAATTTGGGACCTGAAGACATCAATATGGGATGTTCGTGAGCCCGCCGTACCACGCTTTTGACAAGGGCGCCATGACATACATCTCGAAAGCATCCTTTAATCCCACTCTCCGCTTGCTCCGGCAGGTAAATAAACGCCATTGAAAACGTCCAAACAGCGGAGAGAAAGCAAAGCTGAACGCAAATCACACCCGAAATGTAATCAATAACTGTACCCATATTGATGCAGACATAGAACTACGAACCACCGCGGAGTTCCCCACGCTCTCTCCACCAGTTGCTCCCAATAAAAATAGTGGGTGATACGACGACACGTTAGTATTGGTGATTGTGTCAGCGTAAACAAACCGCCAAAAGTGAAGCGTGGGGAGGAAAAAACTGTACATGCAACCGCAACCTTCGAGCGCCAGGACCATGGAAATGGTGAGGGTAAGGAAGAATCTATACGTGACCTGTAAAGTCCGTGATTGCGCATACCTAAACGTGTCGACAAACGAGAGGACAAGCGCTGTGAATGAACCAAAACGGGACCAAACTTAACCATGGAGAACTTCTTTCACGAACCCAACGTTCAACAACTGCAGTCGTGTTGCCTTGGTTTCATTTGCGATGAAGATAAGGAGCAGAACGTCAGTGGCCAAGATTGCCTGAAGAAACGTCACGATGAAAGAAGTCATTACACGCACCCAAACATTGCAATGAACTTCAGCGTCAGCTACAAACCACAACATAGCCGACAGTCTCCGGTGATTGTCCACAACTGCCAATGTAGTCGTCGGAGGTGTACCCGGCATCATCAAGTAGAGAACGATAGAATTCAACAAACGGCGGACTGGACTGCCATCCGCATAGCCTCAGAAGCAAAACCAATGCTGGAAAGAGAGGTACGGCGCCAATGTACACCGGTTCAAAAGTATCCGACGCCAGAAATGCAAGCACCACTCGGAGAAGGATGTACACCAATAAAAGAAGCCCGTACATGACGTATCTATAGCCGAGGGAGCGAATGCTACGGAAGCTTCGCATGCAGTAGTTGCGCGCAGTCCAATATTTGGTCGCAGACCGGTACGTCATCACAAATGCAATCACAAATCCGCAGATCATTGCACCAAATACCGCAGAAGTGATACTTCCAACAAGCTGTAGGAGACAGCACACACAGCGTTAGAGGACTGAAGTGATCATGATGAACAAGTTGGAGAACGATTGACGCACCAGCGCATTTTCTGTGGCATTCGACTTTTGCGAGGTGACACCTTCTGAGCAAATGGCACCATCTTCCGTTGATACGTGATTGACGAACGATACCCAGCACCCGTAAGGGTTGGTCAAAATAAATGAAAGTATGAACAAAAGAACCACAAATTTTTGTTCGAAGCGTTGCATCGTCTTCGGATGCGTGCAGAAGCGTACGGAGTACACGACAAGTCCAAATCCGGTGGCTACAGAGAGCCCAATGCGGATGATAATGTTGACGACCTCATAAACGCATTGTGATGGGCACGCATTAAACACCTGCTGCAGTTCTAGCACGCAGCAAGTCTCGAAATTGCGCTGCGCTAGGTGCAAAGCCGTTTCATTGCCTGCGGGTGGGTATCGAACGAAGCATTCATTCGAATGATTGCCACTGCCCCACGCGTGGCAGCATGAGGTCCAAACTTCATGGGAAGTACGATTTCCGAAATCTGTTACTCCATCCGCTAAACACGCAGTTGCGACATGTCGCGCAAAACCTTCTTCATAGAATGAGTCTTGGGAGCAGTACGCAACTTGTGAAAGGTTGGCGAGCACGTAGAGAACGGCGAGCAATATCATGACCCAAAGCCGTCGAAAAAACCCCTGCATCTGCTTTTTGTCGAAAAGTTCAAAAGCCACCATTGAGGATCCACCCACTAGCATGGAGTGGGTGTCACTATCAAACGTTTGCGACGCGCCCATGTTGTCACGCGCAACGTTGCTGGAAAGCCTGTTGATTGATCTCGACGACAGACCGATATGAGGCGCCGGGCCTGAATCCATAGGCGAAGTATCGCCGTCTGTGTTCGCATCCTCGGAAACCTCACTGTCGCTGCTGTCATGCTTTTCAACGTCAGCGGCAGTCCATCTCACTACACCGTCGTCACCCAGCATCTCGGAGTTTTGGGAAGCTAGGCGAGTGGAATCTTTCAATCCACGCACTCCAAAGTACTCCTCGCCATCACTTTGGAGATTTCGACAACGGTGTGTTGTCGCGTTCTCTTTGCTTTTCGCGCAAAAATGTCCGCGTCAGTCTTTCTTTGCTTCCCCTTCTCAACATCAACGCGAGCAGAGACAACACAACAGACAGCAGAGAAACTGAAACACACAACACACAACACACGGAAACACACTTCACCGACGCAAAGAAGGAAGGAACGAGTGAAGGAAGGAACAAGTGAAGGAAGGAACAAGTGAAGGAAGGAACAAGTGAAGGAAGAACAAACACAAAGGGGACAAACGAGTGAAGGAAGGAAGAAACAAACGAGTGAAGGAAGGAACAAACACAAAGGGGACGAAGGAAGGAAGGAAGGAAGGAAGGAACAAACGAATGAACGAGAAAACAATTAAAGGGGACGAAGGAAGGAATGGAGGACGGAAGGAACAAACGATGGAAGGAAGGAACAAACGGTGGAAGGAAGGAACAAACGACGGAAGGACGGAACAAACAAACGATGGAAGGAAGGAACAAAGGAAGGAACAAACGATGGAACGACGGCCGACGGAACGAACGACGGAACGACGGAACGAACGATGGAACGAACGACGGCACGACGGCACGACGGCACGACGGAAGGAAGGAACGAACGCGTGGCACTTGATTGAAAACTTGAAACTTGACTGACCACCAACTACAAACCAACCAACCAACCAACCAACCACAATCCGACAATCAATCCGACAGCACTACAGCACACACTTCCTTCCACTGCAGACGTGGCATGGAATGGAAAATTGTGTTATGTCTTCACTATTATAAGCGTTGAAATTTCGTAGATCATTGTATTGTATAGTTGTAATGACTAAAAGTAAGATCGTTGGATCGTTTCGAATTTAGAGTCATTTCTCTCCACGATCAAAATGTCTAAATTATGAAATTACAAAACAGGAAAATCTGTACTGTATATCACAACAAAACTTTTACGCTACACTTTTTTCACCAACAAAGCGGTTAAAATGCAGACCAGGTCGCACATATTTCAATTTTCAGCAGCCAAATTATAATCTCAGAATTGCAGAATTGCAGAATAGCAGAATTGCAGAATAGCAGAATTGCAGAATTGCAGAATTGCAGAATGTCAACCTGTGCAGCCACCGCCATCTCCAACTCTCCCGCTCCCACTCACACATACCATACATAAGCCTGTACCAAATGATCTTCCGTTCTCCGTTCTCCTTTCTTCGTTCGTTTTGCGTCAAACCTCAAAGCCGCAACGCCGCAGCGCCGCAACGTTGTTCGTTCGATCGACGTTCGATCGTTCACCAGTTGTCACTTTTTCGCGGCACGAAGGCGTCATTTTTTTGTCCCGCGTTCCACGTTCCGCATATCCATGCAACGTGCACCGTTCATGCTCTCCTACCCGCCACCAGAAGAAGCGTGGTGTCCGCGTTTACTTTACTGTTGCCTCCGACCGACCTAGCAGCACTAGCCCGGTCAAGCCGCACAATCTCCTATGTACACGTGTGCGCGCGCTTCTATTGTTAGAACGACATTGACGCGGTTGTGACGCAACACTCTCGGTGGTTCGGCAGGGCGACTACGGTGATCGAGCCTGCTCGACTGCACCGCGGGATAGGCACAGTGGGAAGGACACACAGAAAAGAGGTTGTTGCACGAGGAAGCTCGTGGTGTTTGATAACACGTGGACGTTGCTGGTGCCTGAGTGTGAAAAAACAGTGAGAAGAGCACAGCGGATGGGAGGATACGAGTTCCACGCGTATTTCTGTCAAGAAAGGGAGTGAGTCCCCACTCCCCAGGGAGCAAAACGGGGAAAAAGGAAACCAAGAAACCGAGAAACTTCAAGCATCAGCAAAATAATTGGCACAGTAGTTTCAATAGATTCAGTTCACAGCCAACGTGGCAACGATAATCAGTGACACATAAGCACGATGCCCTCCATCAGCAAGCTGACCCTTGCCCTTGCCGCTGCCGCCCCAGCAATGGCTCTGGCGGGCACTGACATCGTGGACCCACCTTCTCAAATGAAGCAAGCGCGTGCGTCTGGCGTGTGCGGAGATGACTTCAAGTGTGTACACATCGACACGGTCACAACCCCCATCCCACATTCCGGAGAAGCCCTAATATTGGTGAACTCGTCTTCTGTCAACCCGTCCGACGTCGACACAGTCGAGTTGCAGGGCTGTTCGCGCGGTTGCGGCGCCGACGTCTCTGGAGTCGTGATATCTTGCCCCAACTGCACGACCATCAAACCAGGCGACGCCGTATGGACCCTTGCCCAGCCAGCATATTCACAGTATGTGACTACGGCGGAAAGTGTTGTTAGCTTGAAGCCTACATCTTTGGACTTTCAAGAGGCAGCCACTATCCCTGAGGTGGGACTGACTTCGTTCCTGTCATTGAAACGAACCGGGTCGTTGCCGAACACTCCATTGCCACAAGGGTCTCCATGGGCTGCTGGCAACTACACGAACTTAACCGTGGCCATCACGGCAGGAAGCGGTGGAACTGGATTTATTGGCATCCAGATGGCCAAGGCATGGGGAGCCAAGCATATTTTCACCTCAACTACCGGTGAAGGGATCGACTTCGTCAAAAGTCTGGGTGCGGACTTTGTTGTGGATTACACCAAAGGCGAACTTTTTGACACCGATGTTCTTCCAGACAATTCCGTTGACATCGTGTACGACAACTACGGAGCTGAAGGTACTGCAGACAAAGCGATGCGCGTGCTTCGATCTGGCGGAGTTTACTTGCTGATGCCCCATGGAGAGTGCTACGAAACCAAGAGTCAGGTGTGTAGCTTTGTTTTTGAGTGTTTATTTTCTGTAGTCACTATATGAAATGTGGCCGTGCTGCTACGTGTTATGGCATAGAAACCGCCGTGCTTGTCTGCTAATCCGAAAGAAGGTGTGCGGCAACTGAACTATGTCACCGGACCTGATTTCGAAGCGCATGCTTTGGAGGGCCTGAATGAAATGGCAACAATGTTTGAGGCTGGCGAACTCAAGCCACATATCGACGAGGTAACTATTCAACATCATCGCGTTTTCTACTCATACAATCTACATATTTACAACCAACGCATCTCTGCTGTGTAGGCATTTTCACTGGACGACATTGCTAAAGCTTTTGCGTACTCAAAGGGGCCTGGACAAGGAGGAGTCGGTAGTCACATCGGCAAGATCTCTGTCACAGTCGCATGATGGCGAACCCGTTTTCCCGTAGCAATAACTAACATCCCTGTGTGATTGATAACGACTGGTCCATGATGATATCGCTCCTCTAGCTATGTTTTCGCCTTCATGATGACAACCAACCTTGCTGTATGTACGCATGTCAAGGAATCCCCTGCGCATACCGGTGTTGTCGCCAGCAAATTGCATAAGTAATTACGCCAAGCAGACCGGGCGTACGAGTGGCAAGCGGTGTTAAGTAGTGGGCGGTGGTTCTTTCTTTTGGATTCCAGCACAGTTCCATGATTCATGTTGCATGATGTTTCATGCAAGGCGACAAGGCGACCCTTGTTCCGCCACTGTTCCAAGTGCCGAATGCCACATGTTGAAGTTTATGTCCGGCGAAGTGCGAACACGGAGTACAGCACATTCGTACATCGGTATCAAAACTTGGGGGCATAAAAAAGCAACAACAAAGTGTAACAACAAGGAACACGGGCACACGGGAAGGAAACACGGGAGCACACGGAAGACACAGCGAGCGACACAGCGACACACTCACCCCACCACACCACACCAACACACCCACACAACACCAACCGACGTACAGTATCCGTCCACACTGTCCATCGTCCATGCTCTGCAAACGACGTCG
>ENA-OWNT01001872-OWNT01001872.1-seawater-metagenome-genome-assembly--contig:-NODE-1872-length-23946-cov-4.127236_pt1 | contig 23946 bp, 18 predicted proteins | sample MGYA00238136_ERZ651165 | MGnify/ENA primary metagenome ERZ651165 (study PRJEB26861, sample SAMN08777766) | seawater metagenome | isolation source: coastal seawater | place: USA: Florida | collected...
GCGCACGATGGGGGCCAACAGGTAGCCGCGGGTGCCCTCCTCCATGGCCATGATCCGATCGACCATGTCCTGCACCTGCTGCGCCTCAATGGGTTGGCCGGTGGCGGGGCTATAGGGGGTGCCCACGCGGGCGAACAGCAGCCGCAGATAGTCGTAAATTTCCGTCACGGTGCCAACGGTAGACCGTGGATTTTTCGACGTGGTCTTTTGTTCGATGGAAATCGCGGGGCTTAGGCCGGTGATGTGATCCACATCAGGCTTTTCCATCATATCAAGAAACTGGCGCGCATAGGCCGAAAGGCTTTCGACATAACGCCGCTGGCCTTCTGCATAGATCGTATCAAACGCCAGCGAGGACTTGCCCGAGCCCGAGAGGCCGGTGATCACCACAAGCTCATCTCGTGGGATATCCACGTCGATATTCTTGAGGTTGTGTTCGCGCGCGCCGCGCACCTCGATCTTCTTTAACTCGGCCATTCCTGCCCCCGGGCACTGTCATGGTTAAGAGATAGTTGGTTGCGCCCGAGTCTCCAACTAAAAAGTGAGAACATTATAAGAACCTCTCGGCGGGTCAGGCGACGCATTCTGCCCGTTTCATGGGCAAGGCCGCCTTGCAACGGTCACTTTCCGGTGAGGTCGGGAAATGCGGGGCGATGGAGGGAAATGATCTTGAAATTCAGGACTTCCCGGTATAGTTGACAAGTGCAACTAAATAACTTCAAGGACCGGCCCATGTTCGGCTTTTTCCAATCCCAGGCGGCCTCGGTGGCCTATGATCCGCAGATGGCGGTGACCGAAGCGTTGGCAGGGCGCATTACCCTGATTGACATTCGGGACCCGGCCGAGGTGAAAGCCACTGGAAAAGCCAATGGGGCGCTGCATGTGCCGTTGGCGGCCCTGCGCATGAAGGCGGACCCCGCCAGCCCGGAACAGCTGCCTGAATTTCGCGCGGGCAAACCGGTGGTGCTGTATTGCGCCTCGGGCGGGCGGTCGCAGATGGCGGCGCGGATGCTGCGGCAGATGGGGCTGGAAGAGGTCTATAACCTGGGTGGGCTGGCCCATTGGCAGATGGCCGGCGGCGCCATCGGGCATTGATCGGGATATCAGACCACTTGGCGAGCGACGTCTTTATCGCATAACATCGGGTATTGATTTGACCTTGATGTTTCGGGATTCCCAATGCGTACGCTGCTCACAGCTTTTCTTCTATCCATCTTCTCTATTCTGTCTGTTCTCCCCGCCGCCGCGCAAAGCCGCGACAGTGCCTCTACCATTCTGGTGCTCGATGCCTCCAATTCCATGTGGGGACAGATCGACGGGGTGAACAAGATTGTCATCGCCCGAGAGGTGATCACCGACCTGCTGACGCAAATACCCGATGACATGGCGCTTGGCCTGACCATGTATGGCCATAACCGGCGCGGCGATTGTTCCGATATCGAGACCATGGTGCAGCCGGGGCTGAACAACCGCGAAGAGATCGCCCGCATCGTCAATTCCGTCAACCCGCGCGGGCGCACGCCGCTGTCGGACGCGGTGATCCAGGCGGCGGAACAGCTGCGCTACACGGAATTTCCCGCCACCGTGATCCTTGTGTCGGACGGGCGTGAAACCTGCGATGCCGACCCCTGCGCCGTGGGCCGGGCCCTGGAAGAGGCGGGCATCAGCTTTACCGCCCATGTGATCGGCTTTGACGTGGATGAACCCGAAGGCATCGCCGAGCTGCAATGCCTGGCGGAAAACACCGGCGGGCAGTTCCTGACCGCGTCCAATGCCGAGGAACTGGCCGATGCGCTGAGCCAGGTCACGACGGCCCCCGCCCCGCCGCCGCTGACCAATGTCACGCTGCGCGCCGTTGTGGTGCCAGGCCAGACCGCGCCGGTTTCACCGCTGATGTGGGAGATTTTTGACGCCAATGGCACTGTGGTTTATGACCGCCACGAAGCCCCCGGCCTGCAAACCGACCTTGAACCGGGCGTCTATCAGGTCTGGCTGACCCGCGTGGCCACCGGCACACAGCATGGTGGCCCCATCACGGTCACCCTGCCCGGCCCGCAGGAATTTGTCTTTGAACTGCCGCAGCTTGTCCCCGATGCCAGCCTGAGCGCGCCGGAAGAGGCCATTATCGGCACCACTGTGCCCGTGGGCTGGACCGGCCCTGGCGCGGCGGAAGATAGCATTCTGCTGGCCACGCCCGACCGGTCGCAGAGCTTTGCCCAGGTCTTTCCGCGCGATGGAAATCCGCTGATGGTACTGCTGCCCGATCAGCCCGGCGACTACCTGCTGCAATATGTGCATCCGGCGATGAACCGGGTGCTGGCGGAACGCACGATCCGCGCCCTTCCCCTGCCCGCCACGCTGGAGGCGCCGCTGACAGCTGTTGCCGGGTCCACCATCGAGGTGACGTGGGAGGGACCGGGTGGCGAAAATGACGTGATCGCCGCTGTCACACCGTCCAACGACATGACAGAAACCCGCGCTTTCGTGCGCGACGGCACCCCCCTGCCCCTGCGCGTGCCGTCCCGTGCCGGTCAGTATGAGCTGCGCTATATTGACTGGAACACGCAGCGCGTTCTGGCCACGCGGATGCTGACGGTAACGCCCGCGACCGCGGCTCTGGATGCCCCTGACAGCGTCGAGATCGGCAGCACCGTTTCTATTGGCTGGACGGGTCCGGGCTATGACCCCGACCATATTGTCTTTGGCATACCGGGCGAGACCCGCAGCCTTGGCCGCGTCTTTGTGCGCGACGGCAACCCGGTCAGCCTCCAAGCCCCAAGCGAACCGGGCCTCTATGAGCTGCGCTATCTGATGCAGCAAGATCGAGAGGTCATCGGCACCCGGATGATCGAGGTGACGGATATTGTCGCCACGTTGGAGGCCCCGGCGACCGCGGTGGCAGGCTCCAGCGTGCAGGTCCACTGGACCGGCCCCGACTACCAGAACGATTTCCTTGGCATTGGCCCGCTGGACGATGCGGACGGCTATTCCAACTACCGCTACACCCGTGATGGCAGCCCCGCCGCGCTGGTCATGCCGACCGAACCGGGTGAATATGAGATCCGCTATTTCGTGAACCAGGACCGCACCGTGATTGCGCGCCACCCGATTACTGTCACCAACGTCGGCGCAACCTTGCAGGCGCCGGACAGCGCCGAGGCCGGGGCCACGGTTCTGGTCACCTGGGACGGGCCGAATTACCAGAACGACTTCCTCGGGATCGGGCCTCTGGATGATGCGGACGGCTATGCCAACTACACCTACACCCGCGATGGCAGCCCGGCCCGGCTGGTGATGCCCACGGAACCGGGCGATTATGAAATCCGTTACTTCGTGAACCAGGACCGCACCGTGATCGCCCGCCACCCGATCACCATCGCGGCGGTGACGGCCCGGATCGAGGCACCTGACAGCGCCGCGGCGGGCGATACGATCAATGTCACCTGGGAAGGCCCCGATTATCGCAACGATTTCCTCGGGATTGGGCCGCTGGACGATCCCGACGGGTACGAAAATTACAGCTATACCCGCGACGGCAGCCCGGCCCGGCTGGAAATGCCGGTCACGCCGGGGCGCTATGAAATTCGCTACTTCGTCAATCAAGATCGCACCGTGATCGCCCGGCGCGAGATCGAGGTGACGGCGCTGACCGTGACCGTCTCTGCCCCCGAAACTGCGCGTGTCGGCGAAACCATATCGGTGCCCTGGGTGGGCCCGGACTATCGCAACGATTTCGTTGCCGTATCGGACACCGATGACGATGGCTATGAAAACTACGCCTATACGCGTGATGGCAGCCCGGCGCGTCTTCAAATGCCCTCGGCCCCCGGCAATTATGAAATCCGCTACTACGTCAATCAGGACCGCAGCATTCAGGCACGGGTGCCGATCACGGTGACCGAAGTGCAGGTGGTGCTGGAAACCGAAAGCAGCGGTTTGGCGGGCGGCTCGATCATGGTGGGCCATAACGGGCCAGATTATCGCAATGATTATATCGCCATTTCCCGTCTCGGCGATGACGGCCACGAGGAATATACCTATACCCGTGACGGCAGCCCGCTACGCCTGGATCTGCCGGATGAGCCGGGCGACTATGAAATCCGCTATGTGATGAATCAGGACCGGCGGGTTCTGGCGCGGGTGCCGTTTACGGTAACCGCCCCCTAAAGCCGCCACCGGCCACGAAAAAGCCCCCGGGGATCCTGCGTTCCCCGGGGGCTTTTTGTTGCGGCCGTGGCCGGATCACATATGGATCACGCGGCCATAAGCGTCGAGCGTGGCTTCATGCATCATTTCCGACAGGGTCGGATGCGGGAAGACGGTTTCCATCAGGTCCTCTTCCGTGGTTTCCAGCTTTTGGCCGATGACATAGCCCTGGATCAGCTCGGTCACTTCGGCGCCGATCATGTGGGCGCCCAGAAGCTCGCCGGTTTTGGCGTCGAAGACGGTCTTGATCAGGCCCTCAGGTTCGCCCAAGGCAATTGCCTTGCCGTTGCCGATGAAGGGGAATTTACCGACCTTGACGGTATAGCCCGCCTCTTTTGCCTTGGCCTCGGACAGGCCGACACTGGCCACTTGCGGGTGGCAATAGGTGCAGCCGGCGATGGAACCCGGCTTGATCGGGTGCGGTTTGCCCCCATTGATCAGTTCTGCGACCATCACGCCTTCATGGCTGGCCTTGTGGGCGAGCCAGGGGGCACCGGCGATATCGCCGATGGCGTAAAGACCATCGACACCGGTGCGGCAATACTCATCAGTCACGACATGGGTGCGGTCCAGCTTGACGCCGAGCGCCTCCAGCCCCAGCCCTTCGACATTTCCGACGATGCCAACGGCGGAAATGACGGTGTCGAAATCGTGCTTTTCAACCTTGCCGCCGATCTCGATATGCGCGGTGACCTTGTCGGCGGCACGATCCAGTTGCTTGACCATCGCCTTTTGCAGGATCTTCATTCCCTGCTTTTCAAAGGCTTTCTTGGCAAAAGCGCTGATTTCCGCATCTTCCACTGGCAGCACCCGGTCCATGACCTCAACCACGGTCGTGTCGGCGCCAAGGGTATTGTAGAAACTGGCAAATTCGATGCCGATAGCGCCCGATCCGATGACCAGCAGTTTCTTCGGCATATGCGGCGGCACCAGCGCGTGCTTGTAGGTCCAGACGCGTTTTCCGTCCGCCTCCAGCCCCGGCAATTCGCGGGCGCGGGCACCGGTGGCAAGGATGATGTTCTTGGCGGTGATCTCTTCCGTGCCCTTGTCGGTTTCCACCTTTACCTTGCCCTTGGCAGGAATGGTGGCCGACCCCATGATCACGGTGACCTTGTTCTTCTTCATCAGATGGCCGATGCCGGAACTGAGCTGCTTGGCCACCCCACGAGAGCGTTTGACGACGGCATCAAGATCATAGCCGATATTGTCGGCTTTCAGGCCAAATTCCTTGGCGCGTTCCATCAGGTGAAACACCTCGGAGGACCGCAGCAGTGCCTTGGTGGGGATACAGCCCCAGTTCAGGCAAATGCCGCCCAGATGTTCACGTTCGACGATGCAGACCTTCTGGCCAAGCTGCGATGCCCGGATCGCCGCCACATACCCGCCGGGGCCTGCCCCGACTACCACCGTATCAAAAGACTGAGCCGCCACGTTATTCACTCCTCCGGCTGAAATTTGTTTAACGTTAAACCATTCGCGCAAGCGGGGCAAGTCTTGCAGCGCAGAACAGCCTTGCAATCAGCGCAAGGCCGCGATGCTGCACGGCATCAAGTTCAACCATTAAACTACTTGCAGGCCGCAGCAGCGCGGGCCTCTTCCACCATCTTGCCATATCCACCGTTTTCAAGGAACTCTTTTTCCTCGGCGCTGCTGCTACGCCCAAGCGCGTCGTTACGGTAGGGGAAGCGCCCGAAGCGGCGGATAATCTCTCGGTGGGCAATCGCGTGGGGCAACTTGTCCTCCCGCTCATCCGGCATTTTCTGACAGGCCAGGCGCACCGAATGGTCCTGATCGGTCAGGGCCTCGGAATGCATGAAGGGCATGTAGAAAAATTGCCTCGGGTTCTGATCGAACCGTTCATCCCAGCCCTGTTTCAGCGACGAACAGGCCACGGATTTCGCCTTTTGGTCGGTGGAAAAGGCCGCCGCATCGTTGCGGAACATGTTGCGCGGAAACTGATCCAGCACGATGATCAGCGCCAGCGCCTTGCGCGGATGGCTGATCCAGTGATCCAGCTTGCCGTCGCGGGCCTCTTCCCACAGGGGCATGAACCTGTCCCTGATCTCGGCATCGAAGGCGTCACCACCTGCGTACCATTTCCCGGGCCCGGCCTCCTCCAGCCAAAACGCGAGAACCTCCTCGTATCTCTCTGTCATTGCTGTGCTCTCCTTCCTTTCCGGCCTGCGGCCTCAAAGCACGCGCCCGCGGGGGTTATGCCCCCGTGGGCCTCTCCTCCTCTGTTTCGTCGATGTCCTCGGCCATCTCCTCAGAGGCCTCGACATAAAGCTCCTGCGCGGTTTCCACGGCAACCATGGATGACGTCGGCATGATCTGCGAATACGGCACTGCGTCGTAGTCCTCGGCTTCGGCGGCGTAGGCCGATTGACGTCGTGTCATTCGCCAACCGCCGTAAAGTGCCATCATCGCCAGGGTAATGGACAGGAACAACCAAAAGCCGGCGGGACCGGTCAGCCCCATCAGCCAGCCCACGGCGGGTGGGCCGGCAATGGCGCCAAGCCCGTTGATGAAGACCAGGCCACCCGATGCGGCGGCCATATCCTCGACCTCCAGATAGTCGTTCGTATAGGCGATCAGCAGCGCATACATCGGCTGCGACAGCCCCCCGGTCAGCAGCGCCGCCAACAGCACCGCTTCGAAGATATGGCCGAAAAAGACACCGATCAGCGCCGATATCGCCCCCGCGACGGCGATCAGGAAGATCAGAACGCGGCGGTCCATCCGGTCCGACATCCAGCCGATCGGATATTGAAAGACGATGCCGCCAACGAAGATGGCCGACACCATGATCGAAATCTCGCGCACGCTCATCCCGGCTTGGGTGGCATAGACTGCGGACATGCCGAACTGCGCCGAATAGACAAAGCCCATCAGGATCATACCGACGAAGCCAAGTGGCGAGTTTTGATAAAGCTGCCCCAGGCTCATCGGGCGGGTGGTCTCAAAGGCGGGCGTCGGGGCCACGGCCAACAGGATCGGCGCGAAAGACAGCGAGACAAGAACCGAGGGGATGATGAACAGCACATATCCCGATGGATCGCCCAGGTTCAGCAGCCCCTGCCCCAGTACCAGCCCCACCATCTGCACCAGCATATAGGCCGACAGGGCCTGCCCGCGGGTTTCATTGGTGGCCGAATTGTTCAGCCAGCTTTCCGTGGTCACGTAGACACCTGACAGCGAAAAGCCGAGCACCACCCGCAGTGCCATCCAGGCATAGGGGTCGGTCAGGACCGGATAGAGGATCAGCACCGCCGAGATGAACGACCCCAGGGCGGCAAAGACCCGAACATGGCCCACCCGCCGGATCATCAGCGGTGCCAGACGCGACCCGCCCAGAAACCCCAGGAAATAGGCCGAGGCGATCAGCGACAATTGCGACGTGCTGAACCCTTCGATCCCGCCGCGCACACCCATAAGAGAGCCTTGCAGAGAGTTGCCAACCTGCAAGAGCATCAACCCAAGAAGAATGGCCCACGCACTGGTGATGACCTGTTTCATGGCGCTGCTCCACCGCTCGTCGTTCTATTCTGTATGACAGCGTCGGCCAGGCCAACACCGCCAAAAAGCGACGTTATCTAATCAGGCTATCAACCTTTTGCGGCATTTCCCGGGAAAAGAAGCGAGGCATCGCCATAAGAAAAGAATCGGTACTTTTCAGCAACGGCATGGGCGTAGATACCTTTTACAAGATCAAACCCCATCAGGGCCGAGACCAGCATCAGCAGCGTCGACTTCGGCAGATGGAAATTGGTCATCAGCCCGTCGGTGATCTTCCAGCGGTAGCCGGGGTAGATAAAGATATCGGTATCGCCCTGCCAGGGGTGCATGGTGCCATCCCGGCCTGCGGCGGTTTCGATCAGGCGCAGCGCGGTGGTGCCCACGGGGATGATCCGTCCGCCCGCCGCGCGGGTGGCATTGATCTCAGTGGCGGCATCGGTTGTCACCTCGCCCCATTCTGCGTGCATCCGGTGGGTCGTCACATCCTCGACCGTGACCGGCAGAAAGGTCCCCGCCCCCACATGCAGCGTCACGAAGGTGAAGCGAACGCCCTTTGCCTTCAGGGCCTCAATCAGGGTCTCATCAAAGTGGAGCGAGGCCGTCGGGGCCGCGACGGCGCCCTGATTGCGGGCCCAGATCGTCTGGTAATCCTCTTTGTCCTGCGCGTCGGCCGGGCGTTTGGCAGCGATGTAGGGCGGCAACGGCATCGCGCCGGCCGCGTTCAGCGCGATGTCGAAATCGCTGCCCGACAGGTTGAAGCGCAACCGCAGGCCGCCCTCTAACCCAACCACCTCGGCAGACAGGCCCGCATCGAAATTCACCGTTTCCCCAAGCGCCAGCTTGCGCAGCGGTTTGGCCAGGGCCGACCAACTGCCGTCGGATTGCGGGTCCAGCAGTGTCACCTCCACCTTGGCCGACACCCGACCCTGCGCACTGTCCCGCCAACGCTGCCCGAACAGCCGCGCCGGGATCACCTTGGTATCATTCAGGATCAGCCGGTCACCGGCGCGCAGCAGGTCGGGCAGATCGGAGACGTGCAGATCCTGCATATGCACGCCTGCCACATGCAGCAGCCGGGCCGAGGATCGGGGCTTTGCGGGCCGGGTCGCGATCAGCCCCTCGGGCAGGTCGAAATCGAAATCGTCGAGGGTCATGGTCAGGGCTCCGGCGGCGGACGGCGAAAGATTTCCCGGAAGATGCCGGGGGTCAGAACCGAGAGAGGGTTGACCGAGACATTGCTGTCCTCGGGCGTGCCCGTCAGACGATAGGTAAAGCCAAAGAGCCCCTCGCGGCGCGGCGTGAATAGCCCACCCACCAGCCCGTTGACCATATACAAAGGCGACACCACGCCTTCGAAATCATACCTGCGCGACCGCAGGTCATAGATCCCGTCCAGCGACAGTCCCATAGACGCGCCGAGCGCCGTGCCTTCCTGGATGGTCAGGGCCTCGGGCGACAGGGTAAAGGCCACCCGCACTTCACCAAGGGCCACGCCTTCACCGGTCAGCATCTGGTCCAGCAGCCCGACCACGGAAATCGCGCTCAGCAACTCGGCGATAGCGGGCGCATTGCGCAGGCGCGGGTTGTCGATGGTCAACAGGCCCGAATAGTTGCCCTCACCCGGCAGCGGCCGCAGGATCAGGTCCATCGTGCCGCCATAGGCATTGGCATAGATGCCCGCAGCCCGCAGCACCGCGCCGCCATCGTTGGAACGCAGCCGCAGCGAGGTGCCATTGGCCTCACCCAAAATACTGCCAGTGACCGGAACCGCGCCCCCGATCAGCCCGCGGAATTCCCCCCGGATCGGATTACCGGACAGTTCGGTGCGCAGGTCCGTCAGAACGATGCTGTCGGTGATCTCCAGCCGGTCGAGCCGAATGTTAAGCGGCAGGCTCTGCCCGCCGCCACCGCCGCCCGTTTCAGACGGCAGGCCGCGCAGATCGGCATTCCCGCCCGAGATCAGGACCTGCGGTGTTTGGCCGGGCCCCCGGGCCACAAGCGCGCCCGCCACGTCCAGCCAGTCCGCCAGGCGCAGGCGGGTGATGTTCAGCCGCTCGAACTGCTGCTCATCATTGATCTGAACCGAGGATTCCAACGTCATCCCGGCGCCGCCGATCTCCAGCCGGGGGACATCGGGTGCGGGTCCAAGCACCAGATCCGCCTCCAGTCGGCCCGTGGCCGCGGCGGGCAGCGACCAGCCAAGCGTGGGCACCGACAGGGCCAGCCCCGCCAGATCGGAGGACACCGACAGGCGCGGCGGCTGACCCCGGTCCAGCGCCAGGGTGAAATCCGCAGGCCCCTGCCCCGAAATCATGCCGTCGGGCAACACCACGCCAAATTCCGCCAGCGCTGCGCGGGTCAGCGTCGCGCGCCCCTCGACCGTGCTGGCCGGGGTACTGTCCGGGCCGAGCGCACGCCGCCACGTGGCATTGGCGGACATCCCGTCCAGCCGTGCCGGACCGCCGATTGCCAGCGTTTCATTGTCGGCGCGAAGCTGCAACTGTGCCGCGCGCAGGGTGCGCCCCGGAACCAGTTCATCGGACCGGACGTTATGCAGGCTGCCATCAATCTGGAAGGTCACATCGCTGGCGGCGATCTGCGGGCGCATCTCCATTGCCAGGGACACGGCCAGATCCGCCCGCCCCTGTGCAACGGTCCCGGGATCGAAGGGGAACTGGTCCAGCAGGTTGAACGGATCGGCCCCGATCAGCGTCAGCACCGAGGCGATCTGCCCGTCGATCGCCAAGTCGAATCTGGCCGGGGAAAACCGCAGCCGCGTATCGTCGATCCGCATATGGCTGCCCGACAGGTCCAACCGTCCGCCATTCGGGGCGGTGACAAAGCCTTCGTGCAGCGCCAGGGACACGACGTTGTCAGAGATATCGAGATAACCGCGCCCCTGTTGGATCGGGGCCATGGCACGCAGAGCGCGCACCTCTGCCTGTTCGAAATCGAAGGTCAGGCCAAAGCGCGGATCGGCCCCCGGGACCAGGCGCAGCCCGGCCTGAACGTTGCGGACGGTGCCCGACACGATATTGTCACGCAACCAGTCGCGGGTGTTGGGGATCTGGGCCACCGGCCACAGCGATGGCACCCGCAGCGCATCCAGTTCCGGAATCTGTGCGTCAAGCCGGACGGCCAGCCCCGCCTCTTCTGCCGCGACCCGGCCGCGGGCCGTCAGGTGCAGCCCGTCGTCGAACAGGACCGCCTGCCCGAAATCCATCGCCACCACGGGGTAGAGCTGCAACCGCATATCCAGCGCGCCGCCGTCGAACTGCACCGGCGCCTCGAACAGGCCCGGCGGGTCGGCGATGATGTGGCTGAGCTGCAGTTGCGAGACATAGACCGGCCCGTCCAGCAGCGTCGCATGGCCGGTGATCCGGGCCGACAGCGCCGGCGCATCGACGGTAATTTCTTCCAGCAGCATCCGCGCGTCATCGGCGTTGTAGTCGAACACCAGCCGCATGGCGGTCAACGGCAACGGATCGACACCACCGCCCGGGTCCACCATGCCGGCCCCGACCTCCAACGCACCCGACAGGGTGCCCAGGGTGGCATCGTCAAACAGCACCGTCGACAGACGGCCGGACAGCGGCGCATCGACCAGAGTAAGCCAGGCCAGCGCCTCGGACGCGGTGGCGATATCGGCACTGCGCAGGTTGGAAAAGGTGGCCGCGACCTCTGTTTCGCCGGCCTCGGCGCGGCGGGTAAAGGTCAGGTCCAGCGCGCTGCCTTCGGTTCCATCAACTTGCCCGGACACCGACAGGACCAGCGCCTCGCCCTCGGGCACCAGGGCCAGAGTCGCGCCGGTGATGCGGGTGGTCTGACCGCTGCTGGCGTCGTCGATCACCAGGGTCAGATCCTCGCCCACCACTCGTTGCAGGCGGGAAAACACGGTCTGCTGAAACATCCGGTCGATCCCCGCCAGGGTCTGGGACAGATCGCGCACCTCGGCGCTTTGGGCCCCGGCAAAGGCCAGGTCCAGACTGCCATCCTGATCCCGCCGCAACCGCAACCCCGCCCCGCCCACGGCCACCTGACGCGGGCGCAACTGGCCCCGCAGGGCGGCGGCGCGGTCAAGCTCGACCTCCAGCACCGGGAACTCCACGCGGGGGCGGTCGCCCTCGGACAGTTGCAGATCGGCAAAGCGGATGCGCGGCATCATCTGCCCCCGCGACAACGCCACCCCTATCTGCCCAACCGTCACGTCGCCCCCCGGCATCGACGCGTCAAGCGCCGCCTCGATCCGGGCGCGGGTCCAGTCGGGCAATGGCAGGGACCGGCCATTGGGCGGAAAGGCCAGCAGCAGGATCGCCGCCGCCAACAACACCGCGATCAGCGTCAGCCCACGCAAAATCCATCGCAGCGGGCCTCGTCGCCTGTCACGGCGCGGCTGCGGGTCGGGGCCGGTGTCTGACATGATGTCTGCGCGCTCGATCTGCCGGAGGGGTCATGAGTCATTCGGGCTTTATCTTCGCCGGATTTAGCCTAGCTTGCAAACCGCAGAAAGCAGATTCCCGCCGATGATAAGGAGCCCCCATGATTGAAGCCGGTACAACCGCCCCCGATTTCACCCTCCCCCGCGATGGCGGGCAGGCGGTGACGCTGTCTTCGCTGCAAGGTGGCGCTGTCGTGCTCTACTTCTATCCGCGCGACGACACACCCGGCTGCACAACCGAAGCCAATGATTTCACCGCCCTGTTGCCGGATTTCGCGGCGGCAGGCGCAACGGTCATCGGCGTGTCCAAGGATACAGTGGCAAAGCACGAGAAGTTCATCGCCAAGCATGATCTGGGCGTGATCCTGGTATCGGATGCCGAGGGCGATCTGTGCGAACGCTATGGCACCTGGGTGGAAAAGAACATGTATGGCCGCAAAAGCATGGGCATCCAGCGGGCGACGGTCCTGATTGATGCAAAGGGCGTTGTCGCCCGCGTCTGGCCCAAGGTGAAGGTGGCCGGACATGCGGCAGAGGTGCTGGAGGCGGTGAAGGCGCTGTGACCCCCAAGACCCTGACCGAGATGGCCACGGCGGTTCTGGAAACCGCCGATGCCGTCGAAAAAACCGATCTCAGCCGCCGCTATGCCGCCAAGTGGTTTGCTGCGCGCCGGGGCGAAACGGACGAGATCGCCATCGGCACAGCCGCGCCGCCGCTGCGCCCCGCCCGCCCGGGCCGCCCCGACCTGCTGGACCCGCGCGACGTGCCGCGCCGCCGCCCCGGCACACCCGAGGGACGCAAGGCGTTGCTTCATGCCGTCGCGCATATCGAGCTGAATGCCGTCGATCTGCACTGGGACATCATCGCGCGCTTTGGCGGCCATGTGCGAATGCCGATGGGGTTCTTCGACGACTGGGTCAAGTCCGCCGATGAGGAATCGAAACATTTCCAGCTTGTCAGTGCCTGCCTGGAAACCATGGGCAGCCACTATGGCGACCTGGCCGCCCATGCGGGTATGTGGCGCGCGGCGGAAGATACGGCAGAGGATATCATGGGGCGTCTGGCGGTGGTGCCCATGGTGCTGGAAGCGCGGGGGCTGGACGTGACGCCCGGCATGATTGAGGTCTTTCGCAAGGCGGGCGACGCTGCCGCCAAACAGGCGGTTGAGGCATTGGAGGTCATCTATGCCGAGGAAGTGCACCACGTCGCCTATGGGTCCAAATGGTTTCATTTTCTCTGCGGTCGCAACGACATCGACCCCAAAGACGAATTTCACCGGCTTGTGCGCCGCTACTTCCACGGGGCGCTGAAACCGCCCTTTAACGAAGAAAAACGCGCCGAGGCGGGGCTGCCCCCCGATTTCTACTGGCCCCTGTCCCAGACAGGATCGGTGGGTTAACCCCTGCACATGGGCGAAATCCCGCCAAAATACCGGTTATGTATGGCATTTATCCACAGGGCCGCACGAAAAGGTTTGAGCCCGGCAAAGCTTTGTCATACTTCCTTAGGGACCGGCGTTTCGGGTTGTGGGGACAGGACGCTTCGCCGGTGAATGACAAGGGTAATGGGGCACAGCGACGTGAAGACACGCCTGACCGACCGGTTCAACGGGGCGCTTGAACGGTATTTGCCGGAACAACGCCTTTTCCTGAAATCAGACCAGGGTATGCGCTATGTGCGCCTGCGCCCGGCCACGCAGGCCATCATGCTGACGGGCAGTTCGCTGTTCGTGGGCTGGACGGTGATCGTTACGGCGATCTTTCTGATTGATTCCATCAGCGCTGGCGGTGTCCGCGAACAGGCGGAACGCGCGCAGGTGGCCTATGAACAGCGTCTCAATGCCATGTCGGACGAACGCGATTCCCGCGCGTCCGAGGCGCAGGCCAGCCAGGAAAGGTTCTCGGTCGCCATGGGTGAAGTCTCCGCCATGCAGTCGCGGTTGCTGAATTCGGAGGAACGCCGCCGCGAGCTGGAAACCGCCGTTGAGGTGATCCAGACCACGCTGCGCCGGGTGATGACCGAACGCGATGACGCGCGCGAACAGACCGCCGCGCTGCTGGCCGAAATCGAGGCCGAGAGCGGATCGGTCCAGACCGCCGCCGGGCGTCAACGGGAACTGGAACGGACGCTAGAGTACCTGACCATGGCGCTGTCGCGCGCCGCCGATCAGCGCGATGACGCGTTCGAGATCGCGGAAAGCGCGGAAGAGGAAATCGACGAGCTGGAATTCACCCAAGCCCTGGCCGATGAACGCAACGAGCGGATTTTCGCGCAGCTTGAAGATGCCGTGGAAATGTCGATGTCGCCGCTGGACCGGATGTTCTCGGCCGCGGGTCTGTCGACCGACGATCTGGTGAACCAGATGCGCGCCAGCTATGACGGCCAGGGCGGCCCGCTGATGCCAATCACCATGTCGACGCGCGGCGAAGAACCGGACCCGGCCTCGATGCGCGCGAATGAGGTTCTGGCGCAGCTCGATATCCTCAATCTTCAGCGTATGGCCGCGGAAAGAATGCCTTTTTCCAGGCCCGTCTTTGCCAGCTACCGGCTCAGCTCGCCTTTTGGATACCGGCGCGATCCGTTCAATGGCGGCAGCCGCCTGCATTCGGGCGTCGACATGGCAGCCCCGACCGGCACCCCCATTCACGCCAACGGCGACGGTGTCGTCAGCTTCGCCGGACGCCAAAGCGGTTACGGCCTGATCATCGTCATCGACCATGCCTTCGGGTTCGAAACCCGCTACGCCCATTTGTCGCGCATCCGGGTGACCGAGGGCCAAAGGGTCTCGCGCGGGGATCGCATAGGTGATATGGGAAGCACCGGACGGTCGACGGGGCCCCATCTCCACTATGAGGTTCGCACCGGTGATACGCCCCGAAACCCCATGAACTACATCACGGCAGGTAGAGATGTTTTCTAAGTCAAAGATCAATGAACCCGGCCCCAAGCAGGCTGGCGCCGCTGATAGCAAACCCGAAACCGGGGCCGATGCCCCCAAGGCAGGATCCTCGGACAAACCCGCAATGCCCCTTACGTCGAACAAACCCAAAGCCCCCGCATCGCTTCTCAGCTCTGACCTGACGATCACCGGAAATCTGCGCACCACTGGTGATATCCAGGTGGAAGGCACCGTGAATGGCGATATCCGCGCGCATTTGCTGACGGTTGGCGAAGGTGCCACCATCGAAGGTGAGATTGTGGCCGACGATATCGTCGTCACCGGCCGCGTGGTTGGCCGTGTGCGTGGCCTGAAAGTGCGCCTGACCGCGACCGCGAAGGTCGAGGGCGACATCATCCACAAAACCATCGCGATCGAAAGCGGCGCGCATTTCGAAGGCTCTGTCCAGCGTCAGGAAGATCCGCTGTCCAATGGCGGCGCCAAGCGCCCTGCCCCGGCAGCCGCGGCCCCCAAGCCTGCCGCCGGCAACGGCACGGCCGAAGCCTGATCAACCCGGCGTTTCACGGTTCATGGCGGCCCCGCAATGCGGGGCCGTTTTCGGTTTGATCTCAGTCGTGCTGCAAGGCCCGGCGATACATGTGCCAGCTGGCGTGCCCCAGCACCGGCAGGGCGATAAACAGCCCCAATAGCGCGGGCAGCATCGCGACGAAAGTCACGACCGAAATAACAATCCCCCAGGCCATCATCACCTTTGGATTTTTGCGGATCACGGCAATGCTGGTCAGCATGGCGGTGACGAAGTCCAGTTCCTTGTCCAGCAAAAGCGGCAAGGAGATTGCCGTCAGGCAAAACAGAACGAAGGCAAACCCGGCCCCGAACGCTGTGCCCACCAGCAGCATCAGCAGCCCCTCGGGTTGCAGCAGATAAGCATAGCTGGAGGTGACATTCATGAGCACCGATGGTCCCATGAACATGGCGAACAGCATATGGGCGAAGAAGGACCAGAACAGAAAATAGACGATGATCACCCAGGACATCAGCGGCAATTGCCGCAGCCGCTGACGCCAGACCACGCCAAAAATGTCACTCCGGCGGAAATCCGTGTCGCCCTGTTCCAACCGATGCGACACCTCGTACAGCCCAACCGCAAGGAAAGGCGCGATCAGCGGGAAACCTACGGTAATGGGCAGCGACAGCCAGATCTGCTCGGTCACGAAGAAGAGGATATAAAGCAGCCAGCCGCCAACGACATACACATGGGAAAAGAACAGGCCCATCATGGGCTTGCGCCTGAAATCGCGCCAGCCAGCAGTCAGGGCATAGCCAATATCGCCCATCTCCATTTCGCGCACCGCGGGCACTTTTGACGCGGCAGGCAAGACTTGGCTGCTGTCACTCATCACATTTCCTCCCTCGCGGAAATGCTAAGGGAGGCTGCTTGACCCTGCCAAGAGAAAACTGGGGCTGATCAACCGCAGGGTGCATTCTGAGGGCCGATCAGCAGATCACAGCCCGTAAGACCCCGATTTATCAGTCCTCGGCCTGGGCCTCGGCGCGGCTCTTGCCGGAGACGTCCATCGCCAGCACGCTGGCCATCAGCCCATCAAGATCACCATCCAGCACCCCTTGCGTGTCCGAGGTCTCGAACCCCGTGCGCAGGTCTTTCACCATCTGATAGGGCTGCAGCACATAGGACCGGATCTGGTTGCCCCAACCCGCATCGCCCTTGTTCTCATGCGCCTCATTGATGGCGGCGTTGCGGCGGTCCAGCTCTTGCTGGTAGAGTCGCGATTTCAGCGCCTTCATGGCGATATCGCGGTTCTGGTGCTGTGACTTTTCGGAACTTGTCACGACAATGCCGGTGGGTATGTGGGTAATCCGCACGGCCGAGTCGGTGGTGTTGACGTGCTGACCACCCGCGCCCGACGACCGGTAGGTATCGATGCGGATGTCAGAGGGGTTCACTTCGATCTCGATATTGTCGTCGACGACCGGGTAAACCCAGACCGAGCTAAAAGACGTGTGCCGCCGGGCAGCACTGTCATAGGGGCTGATCCGCACAAGGCGATGCACGCCCGATTCCGATTTCAGCCAGCCATAGGCATTGTGACCGGAAATCTTGTAAGTGGCGGATTTGATGCCCGCCTCTTCGCCCGCGCTTTCGGATTGCAGCTCGACGTCATAGCCTTTTTTCTCGGCCCACCGGACATACATGCGCGCCAGGATCGACGCCCAGTCACAGCTTTCGGTGCCGCCCGCGCCCGAGTTGATTTCCAGGAAGGTATCGTTGCTGTCGGCCTCGCCATCCAGCAGCGCCTCCAGTTCCTTCGCGGCGGCGGTCACGGTCAATTCGGCAAGTGCGCTTTCCGCCTCGGTAATCACCTCCTGATCGTCTTCCATCTCGCCAAGCTCGATCAGTTCGACATTGTCATTCAACCCGGTTTCAATCGCCTTGTAGGTGGCCATCTTATCGACCAGGAATTGCCGGTCGCGCATCAGCTTCTGCGCCTTTTCCGGGTCGTTCCAAAGGTCCGGGTCCTCGACGCGGGCGTTGAATTCCTCCAACCGGTGGGGGGCCGTTTCAAGGTCCATCCGCTGGCCCAGAAGGGTCAGGGATTTGCGGATTTTCTCGATATGGCTTTGGGTTTCGGCCCGCATGGTCTGCTCGCTCGGCTCGTGAATGGGATCGTCACAGGGATGTAGACCAGCGCCTGCGCCGCTGCAAGCGGGCAAGGGCCGGTGATGGCGGTCAGTACAGCCCGCCCGAGGTCAGTTCGCCAAAACCGGTGCCAAGCGGCACCCGCGCCGTGCCGCCGGTCGAGGTCTCGACCGTTCCGTCTGCGGGGGGCAGCGGGTCGCCCTCCACAAGCTCGCCGCCGCTACCCGGTTCCTCGCCACGGGCGAACATCGGCAGGTTCGATCCCATGCCGAACCCGCCATCGACGATGGACAGCATCCCGAAGAACGGCTCTTCGCCGTCGCGGAAATATTCCATCACCACATCAGGCCCCGATGCGCCCTGTTCCAGGCGCTGGCCCGAGAAACGGTCGATCGGGTAGAAATGGCCGCCCGGCGGAACAGCAAATTCGCCGCCGCCATATTCGTCAATCGCCTCGCGCATGAATTGCGCGAAGACCGGCCCGCACATGCCACCGCCCGAGGCGCCGCGGCCAAGACCGCGCGGCGTGTCAAAGCCAATATAGCAGCCCGCCACGATGGTGTTGGAAAAGCCCACGAACCACACGTCGCGCGCATCATTGGTGGTGCCGGTCTTGCCGGCAATCGGCACGCCAAGCCCGGCATTGCCGACACTGCCCGCTGCCGTCCCGCGCTGCACCACGCCGCGCATCATCGAGGTGATCTGATAGGCGGTGATCGCGTCAATCACCCGTTCGCGGTTCGACACGATCCGGGGGGCACGGCCGGGGGACAATTCGCTCAGCAGACAATCCTGGCAGATGCGCTGATCATGCCTGTATACCGTCGCGCCGAAACGGTCCTGAACGCGGTCAACCAGGGTGGGTTCCACCCTTTCACCGCCATTGGCGAACATCGCATAGGCCGCGACGACCCGGTAAAGCGTGGTTTCCTGCGACCCGAGCGAGTTGGCCAGATAGGGTTGCAAATCGTCATAGACACCAAATCGTTCCGCATAGCGGGCCACGGTTTCCATCCCCACATCCTGCGCCAGCCGCACGGTCATCAGGTTGCGCGACCGTTCAATCCCGGTGCGCAGCGGCGCGGGGCCGTAGAATTCGTTCGAGGCATTGGTGGGCCGCCAAATGCCCTCGCCCGTATCAACCTCGATCGGGGCGTCGATGACGATGGTATTGGGGCTGTAGCCGGTATCCAGCGCTGAGGCATAGACGAAGGGTTTGAAGACGGACCCGGGCTGGCGTGTCGCCTGGGTGGCGCGGTTAAAGCTGGAATACTGGTAGGAAAAGCCCCCCTGCATCGCCAGCACCCGACCGGTGTTCACATCCATCGCCATGAACCCGCCCTGCACCTCGGGGATCTGGCGCAGGGTCCAGCGGATGAAGCTGCCATCGCTGTCGCTGGTCATGGCGCGCACATGGATCACGTCGCCCACATCCAGCAGGTCGCCAGCGGTGCGCGCGGTGTCGCCCCGGTTGCCATCGGCATCCACGGGCCGGGCCCAGGTCACATCCTCGGGCGGAATGAAATGACCGTCTTCGTCATCCTCGACACCCTCGATGCCGATCCGGGCGTGGGTGTTGCCCACCTCCAGCACCACGGCGGCGTGCCACCCGTCAACATCGCGCGGCAAGGTCACATCGGCCAACAGATCGCGCCAGCCTTCGCCCTCAGCAGCGGCCAGCAGGTCCGGGTCGATGGTCGCCAGCGGCTCTCGCCACAGGCCGCGATCACGGTCATAGCGTTCCAGCGACCGGCGCAGGGCCTGCGCGGCGGCGGCCTGAAGGCTTTCATCCATCGTGGCACGCACGGTGTAACCGCCCGACAGGAAGCCCTCGGTGCCGAAATCACGGCTCAACTGGCGGCGGATTTCATCCGAGAAATAGTCGCGCGAGGGCAACTGCGCCCGGAACGGTTCAATATGGCCGCCCTGCACGGTTTCCAGCGGCGCGGCCTGCGCGGCCTCCATCTCTTGCAGCGTCAGATAGCCGTTCTCATACATCTCGCGCAGCACATAGTTGCGGCGGCTGATGGCACGGTCATAGTTGCGCACCGGATGCAGCGCGGTGCCGCCCGATTGCGGAAGCGCCGCCAGATACGCGGCCTGTTCGGGGCGCAGATCGACAAGGTCCGAGTTGAAATAGGTCTGGGCCGCTGCCGCCACGCCGAAGGACCGCTGACCAAGCTCGATCTCGTTGAGATAAAGCTCCATGATCCGTTCCTTGGACAGGGTCTGCTCGATCCGCGCGGCAAGGATGATTTCACGGATCTTGCGTTCGATCCGGCGCGACCCGTCCAGCAGGAAGTTCTTCACCACCTGCTGCGTGATCGTGGACGCCCCACGAACATCCTGCCCCCGCGAGCGGACCGCCTCGACCACTGCCGCGCCGATGGCGCGCGGGTCATAGCCGGAATGTTCAAAGAAATTGCGGTCTTCGGCGCTGACGAAGGCATGAACCACAACCGGTGGAATTTCTTCGTAAGACGCATAGATCCGCCGTTCGGCGGCGAATTCATCCATGATCTCGCCGTCGCGGTTGTAGATCCGGCTGATCGTGGCGGGCGAATATTGCTGCAGGGTCTGATAGTCGGGCAAATCCCGCGTAAAGGAAAAGATCACGCCGCCCGCGATCAGCGCGCCCATGACAAGCCCGTTGGTCACGAAGGCAAAAATGCCCCCGAAAAAGGAAAAAATGAATCGGATCATGCCCGCAACTCCTGTGGCGCATTCGCCTTATAGGGCGCGCGGCGGACAGGGTCAAAAGGCTGTGGCGGCCGGCGGCGGGAAATCGCGCCTGAAAGGGGTTTGCAGATTGGTGATCGCGGCGCAGGATGTGGCATGGATTACGACGATATCCTTCCCGCCTATGACCGCGCCGCCGATCATTGGGCGGCAACCCGCAACCGGGCCCTGTTTGAGGTCGGCGCCTTGACCGTGGCCCTGGCCGGCCAGATCGGGGCGCAGGTGCTTGACCTGGGCTGTGGGACGGGTGTGCCGATTGCACAATGGTTCATGCAACAGGGCTGTGCGGTGACAGGGGTCGACGGCGCCGAAGCCATGCTGCGCCATTTCCGGGGCAACCTTCCGCAGGCAAAGGCGGTGTTGGCCGATATGCGCGGGCTGGCACTTGGCGGCCGCTTTGACGTGATCGTTGCCTGGGACAGTTTCTTTCACCTGTCCCGCGATGACCAGCGCGCCATGTTTCCCGTCTTCGCCGCCCATGCTGCACCCGATGCCCGCCTATTGCTGACCACTGGACCCGCGGACAGCGACGCCATTGGCCGCGTCGGCGACGAACCTGTGATCCATGCCAGCCTGTCGCCCGATGCTTACCGGGCGCTCTTTGCCGCGCATGGGTTCAGGGTTCTCTGGTTTCGCGCACAAGACCCCGAGTTTCACGGCCATTCCGTCTGGCTGGCTCAGCGATCGGGTGGGATGGCGTAGGTCATCGAGGCGCGCGCCACCGGGGCCTCTTGCCCATCCGACCGGATCAGGCATTCCCCCACGGCCAGCGACCTGCCCAGTTTGAGCAACCGGCAATCGCACAAAAGATCTGTCGCCGCCGCCGGTTTGCGCATGAAATCCATCGAGATGTTCGTTGTCACCGCCAGCGCCTTGGGGCCGATCATCGCCAGCACCGCCAGATAAACAGAGACATCCGCCAGCGCAAACATCGACGGGCCGGATATGGTGCCGCCGGGGCGCAGATGCCGGTCGTCCACGTTCAGCCGAATAAGGATGCCCATCTCGCGCACCTCTTCGATGGTGAAGTCGTCGGCCACCTGCTCAAACTCGCGGGCCATGAATTCAGCCAGCGCTGTTTTGTCCATCAACAGTGCCATTGCCCCTCCTCCCTGTTTCGCACTAGCATTCAATCTGTTAGCTGCTATTGGCAAGGGAGGGCCAGATGTCTGACGCTGCGTCACATGACATTCTACTGCGCGAAGATCTGGGCCCGATCACCCGTCTGACGCTGAACATGCCCGGCGCGCTGAATGCGCTGTCGGATGCGATGCTGGCCCGGCTGGCAGAGGAATTCACCGATCTGATGGGCAGCACAACACAGCGCGTTGTGGTGTTGCGCGGCACGGGCAAGGCCTTTTGCGCCGGTCACGATCTGAAAGAGATGAAGGCCAAACGCGCCGAACCCGACAAGGGCGCGACGGCGTTGCGCGATCTGTTCAACCGCTGCGCCGAGGTCATGCAGATGATCCCGCGCCTGCCGCAGCCGGTGATTGCCCAGGTCCACGGCATCGCCACAGCGGCGGGGTGTCAGCTGGTGGCCAGTTGTGACATGGCCGTTGCCGCCGATGACACGCGGTTTGGGGTGAATGGGGTCAATATCGGGCTGTTTTGTTCCACGCCTATGGTGGCGCTGTCCCGCAACATCCCGCGCAAACAGGCCTTCGAGATGCTGACAACCGGTCGCTTCATCCTGGCGGACCGGGCCGAGGCGCTTGGGTTGATCAACCGATCCGTGCATTCCGACAAGCTGGAGGAAGAGGTGATGGATCTGGCCCAGACCGTCGCTGGCAAGCTTGGCAGTGCGGTGCGCATCGGCAAGCGGGCGTTTTATGACCAGATCCAGATGAGCCTGAGCCAAGCCTACGACTATACCGGCGCGGTGATGGTGGAAAACATGTTGAACGAGGACACCGCCGAAGGCATCGCCGCCTTCATCGACAAGCGCAGCCCGGACTGGTCGCAACCGGGCTGACCTAACCGGTCCGCCGCAACAGCACGGTCAGCATCCCGATGCTGGCTGTCAGGATCAGCAGTGACAGACCAAGCACCCCGGTCACCCCGAACCCGTCCAGCATGACCGCCCCCAGCACCGGGGCCATGGCCCCCGCCAACAGCGCCGGGATCTGGATCGTGCCCGCGATGGCGCCATAGCCCGCCGGGCCCATGACCTCGGATATCAGCACCGGGCGCATGATGGTCATCACGCCGACAGCACCGCCCTGAATGGCGGTGAAGGCGAAGATCAGCCAGGGCTGCACCCCCGCCAGAAACAACGCCAGCGTGCCCAGAACCATGGCAAGAAACGTGATACGGGTTGCCGCCGCCGTCCCGACCCGCGTCTCATATCGCATCAACACCAGACGCCCGCCGACCTGTGCCGGACCGACGGTGGAGGCCGCAAAGACGGCCAGCGGCTGACTGGCACCCTGTTCGACGAAGATCGGCACCGCGTAGTTGATCAGCATCCAGTGATTGAGCGCAACCAGCGAGAACACGACAGCCAGAACCCAGAAACTCGCGGATCTGAGCGCCCGGCCCAAGGCCCCTTTGTCGGCCTCTCTCGTATCAGGCGCGCCCTCTACCCGGCGCAGCATCCGGCCCGCGATGGTGAACAACGGCACCAGCACGAACGCCATCACCGCCGCCGCCGCCCACACCGCCCCGCGCCAGCCAATCGCAGCGCTTAGGGCTGCCCCCGCCGGAAAGGCCAGCGTCGAAGCGAAACCCGCCACCAGCGTCACCCGCACAATCGCCGCCCGCGCATGGGGGCCGAGGCGGCGGATCAGAAAGGCAAAGCAAACCTCGTAGAGCGCCACGGACTGCGCCAGCCCAATGAGTGCCCAGGCCGACAGATAGGCCGCCGGTGTCTGGCTGAGTGCCAGCAGCGCCAGCGCCCCTGCCCCAATAAGCGCGCCCGCCACCATCGCCTCCGGCCCTTTGCCAAGGTCCACCAGCCGCCCCGCAAAAGGGGCCAACGTCGCGGCGATCACGATCGACAGGAACGGCCCCGTGGCCAGAAAGGTGCGGTCCCAGCCCAGGTCGGCCTCCCAACTCAGGATCAGGGCCGCGAAGATGTAGTAGAGGCAGGCGTAGCTAAGTGTCTGACCAACCGCCAGCATCCAGACCGCAAGGCCGCGTGCGGCCCGTTCTGGCCGCACCTCCATGTTACACCCCGTAAATCGCGCCAAACTTGGCGTCGAGATAGTCGAGTAATGGCTCCTCGCTGACCGGCGCGCGTGCGGCCCGTTCCACGACCTCTCGGGGTTCATACAGACCGCCATGGGTTTGCAGGTTCCGCGCCATCCAGCCGGTTGCGCCGCTCAGGTCACCGGTCGCCATCTGCGTGTCCACATTCGGCAGATCCTGCCGCAGCGTCTTGAACAGGCAGCCCGCGTAGACATTGCCAAGCGTATAGGTCGGGAAATAGCCAAACAGCCCGACCGACCAATGCACATCCTGAAGCATCCCGTTCGAGGGCTTGTCGAC
>ENA-OWNT01001873-OWNT01001873.1-seawater-metagenome-genome-assembly--contig:-NODE-1873-length-23938-cov-4.444114_pt1 | contig 23938 bp, 37 predicted proteins | sample MGYA00238136_ERZ651165 | MGnify/ENA primary metagenome ERZ651165 (study PRJEB26861, sample SAMN08777766) | seawater metagenome | isolation source: coastal seawater | place: USA: Florida | collected...
CAATTATTCCCACACTGCAAGTAGTTGACAAGTGTTTTCATGTTCTCTCTAAACAGTTTACTACTATTTGTAGATATAGTAAATAAAAATGTACAACAGTAAAGATATTTGTATCTTCAATTAGGAATATTCGTCGTGTGATCCTTTTTTCTCGTGGTGGGTTGGCCCCTGTGGCTGGGTGCTGACAGACGCAACCGCGTGTTGTTGTTCGGCGTCGCCGCATCGCCATCGAATTCGTTCGGAGGTTCCACTGTTGCGGAAATCGTCGCGGGCGGGAATGACGTCGGGACGTCGTCGTCGTCGTCGTCGTCGTCGTCGTTGTGTTGTTGTTGGAGTTGTGCGGGGAGAGGAGTGCGTTGCTTGATAACGTGTTTGACTGCGTGTTTGTTTGTCTTTTTCCTTGCCTGTGTGTGGCAACTTTTGGCATTGCTCATTGCTCGTTGCCCATTCAATGCGTTGCTACGGGTGTTGTGTAGATTCTCGTGAGTTGTCGGTGCACGGGCGGTGCTGTTGCCCACGCAACGAGCTCACTGATTCTTTGTGCTCCGGTGGTGAGACTGCGACCTCGTGACCAGACGACGCTAACTAAGCGACAAGAAGGTTTTACCGTCAAAAGATTTTTCCATTGTTTCGTTCGTCGTCCACAAGTATATCAACGTAGCTCTCACCATGTCCAATTCCAACTCCTGCCCAACCAAGAACAAGGTTCTTGCTGCTGCAGTCAGCGGCTTGGTTGCTGGCGGAATTATTGCAGTGGGCCTCGCTCACATCTTCCCGTGCCCATCGGTATGCCGCTCCAAAAAGCAAGAAAAGAAGGAGAAGGTCACCACACATTATTGGAATGGCCGTGGACTCATGGAGGTCCCGCGCCAAATGCTCCACGCATCTGGAGTCGAGTTTGTTGACGGCCGCCACTCTCAATTCACTGGCGATGACAAGTGCAACCTTGGCCGCATGCCCTCCATTGAACTGGAATCTGGACGATGGATTGGACAGTCGAAAGCTATCCGGCACTACATCGCCGAAACCAACGGCTTGCTCGGCAGCAATGCTTACGAAGCCGCGAAGTGTATCGAGGTTATGGAGCATGTTGCAGAGTGCCGAACCACATACTTCGCTCTCGTGCCGTGGGGAACTTCACCGACCGAAGAGCAAAAGGAACTTTGGTTCGAAGGCGGTGGCAAAGAGAGCTCTGGGCCGGCACAGAACCGTGGATCTCGTTACTTGACCTGGTACTTGAACCGTATCGAGGCTGGCTTGACGGGTACCAACGGATTTGCCGTGGGCAACTCTCTGTCTCTCGCTGATTTCGAGCTGTACTCTCTTCTGGCCGAGCACCTCACGGAGGATGAAGCCGACAAGTCTGAGTACGTGGCAACAACTACTTGGCACTCGAGCGGTGGTGGTGGTGGTGGTGGTGCAACTGGCCAAGCTAATTTTTTTCTTTTTGCTCGTATTTCACACTGTGTCGCAGGGATGACCGCTACCCGTTCGGATCGAAAGAGCGCGTCCAACGCGCCATCGACTCTCACCCGAAGATTGCCGCCTCCATCGCAAAGGTTCGTCTTGCATGTGAAAAGCGCCTTGTGAGTTACTTTTCCGGTAATTGACGCTATCATATGCTGCAGGTCGCAACCAACAAAGGTGTGCAGCACCACCTCGCTACCCGTGGTCCCCAAGGAATGTAAATACAGCATTGTCCTGTGTTGGGACCATAGTTACTTCACTGTTGGCGTCGTTATTAGTAACAATAAAAGTGGCAGTATCGAAAGTCCTCGTACCGTGTATGTCTGCCAACCAACCACGCATGCCTGATGTGTCAAAGCACAGGCTTGACTCATACCTCCGTCTTGGGGTCATCACTCGGCTTGCTATCACTCGCAGTGTTCTGCTTCAGAATGCATGGGACGAGGAGACCTTTATTGTGGGCCTAGCCAAGCATAAGCGACCAAAATATCACACACGCAGACCGCGCTGAAGAATATAATGCACGCTGATATCAAAGATACGCACAGGTGGAAGGGCCGTGGCAATGGACAAAAACGTCGAGGTACCCTCAGCAACCTGCAAATTCAGTCATCGTAGAAATGATCAGCGCGTGCTTGTGCAAGAGCAAACATACCAAGTATGTACCCGCATGTGCTCGTCCAGCCACAGAGGCTGATGTCGATGGTGAGGGAGTTTCAAAAACGTCTAACAGAAGGCACAGTGTTACGTTGAGGTCCGAATGACCATCTCGTCGCAACAGGGATATCAAACCTGCCACATGAATAATTCTGCTCGCTGGTTAAATGGGTACTTGGCCTTCTTGGATTCCATCACTTGGATGGTACCCAATGACACATTTGAAATGTCTTCACCGTCCTTCTTGTCGTTGATGTCGAATAATCCATCGATCATCTGTTGTTTGGCTGTATCGGATTGGAGGTTGAACCCACTTTCCAGCTTCTTATCAAGAGGCATTTCGGGGGTCACTTGATTTGGAAATAAGTAGATTGCGCGGAATCCATGATCACCGTCACCAATGCTGCTTCGGCCGCCGTTGCGGTCCTGCAGTGTGTCCAACAAGTCTCGAAGATCCCCAAGGGCGACGGTTCTCGGGTCGATGACAACACGAAACGATTCCGTGAATGACTTGTCCAGCAATCGCAGTTTTGCTTCTTCAATGTTGCATCCTTGAGATCTGACATTCGGGTTCGCGCTGCAAACGAATTGAACAACGTGGACTTTCATTGCACACCTGCTGCGTTGACACAAGGAATTATTACTCCTGGTGACAACCTTCCATTTTCAACCTCCAAAAGTGGGTGAGTTTTATGGCCAATTGTTTGATCAAGCTTGTTTGAACGATGCCCCACGATAGGCAAGACTTGTGCGTCATTGTGCTTGGTGGCTGGTCCGTGATGCGGGGCACCGTTGAGATGAAAAGATTAGGTGAAGAGGCAGGTGACGAGGTTGGTGAAGAAGCGACAAGTGATCACCGTCAGATGAGCAGCACTTGTTGCTGTTCCTGTCCCCCAAGTCAACAACACTGCTTACTCCCCACTTCCCACTTCCAACTTCCAACTTCCCAACTTTCCAACTTCCAACTTCCAACTTCCAACTTCCGCTAGCTTGGCAGCCGAACGACGACCGATGCACCGACGAACACAACAACAGGTAGGTCAGCAGCAACAGTGACACTGCAACCAAGGGGCAATAGCTCTGGACAATTACCCCTTGCTGCAACACTGCAACGACTGCAACGACTGCAACGACTGCAACACTGCAACCAATCTCCAACCACCAACCACCAACCACCGCCACACCGACAGCGTGTTTGCACGATTCCGGGTGTCCGGGCGTTTCTCCATTTCAGTAAACTGTACATTTGCTTATTGAATATTCTAATATTCCTTTTCACTTACACTTCATTATAACTACTTTTAGTACTGTGGACCATGCAAGTGTACTATTAACTCTTTCAGTTTTCAAAAAGCGCCAATCGTGTTTTGAAAATCGTGCGGCGGGAGAGACGGCAGCCGGCAGCCGGCAGGCAGGCAGTCAGTCAGTCAGTGGCCAGGAGCCAAGAAGGCACGCTCTGCGGCACCGACAGCCGTTTCACAACCATACTCGAGTATGGATACGAACGAACGAACGAACGAACGAACGAACGTGTTGGTGTGGCGTTCGTTTGTCGTTGGTGTCGCCGTTGTTGTAGTGTTGTAACAAGGGGTAACAGTCCAGAGCTATTATGGCACACCCCTTGGTTGTAAGGTTATCGAAGCAATTAGTTGTCGTCGCAGTCGTCGCCGTTGTCGTCGTTGTCGCTGTTGTCGTCGTCGTTGTCGTCGTTGTTGTCGTCGTTGTTGTCGTCGTTGTTGTATTGCTATCAAAGCCATGATGAGGAAACTTCTTGTCGTCGTAAAGTTATCACAGCAACGTCGTCGTTGATGGTCAGGTTGTCGAGGTACAGGTCAGGTTGTCGAGGTACAGAGTCAATTTTATATGGTTCCTGATGCGCACTCGCTCACTCACTCTAGCTGTCGTCGTCGTCGTCGTCGTCGTCGTCGTCGCGTCGTCGTAATTACAGTGAGATTTTCACAGACAGCAATGGATAGACTACCGCTGCGAAGTGGGGTCCTCACTCGCTCAAGCACGCCGTGGTGCGATGAGGACGTTTGGTGTTGTTGCTCTGCTGCTCTGTCGTTGTGTCGAGTGGCTTTGAGGTGCTGACTTTGAGTTGGCTTGATTCTGAGTTGGCTTTGACGTGACACGTGAGTGGAGTTGAGTCGATGTTTGACACCTACGCGGGTATGTTCCCCGTGCTGTGACCATTGTGAATCGTGCAATGTTGCAGCAACTTCAATACGTTGTTGTGCGCCGACAAGTCGTGATATTTGGTTAAGTGTCAAGAGCTATATGACAAGGCGAACTTCTAAGCATTGGGTTCTTTGCAATTTTTTTGACCCGAACAACGCCGCTCTGAGTTTGCGGCACTGCTCCATGAGCTACGATGGTGGGGCCAACATAAATTGACTCGCTCCGCTGTGGCGGCTGTTCGTTGGCCGCGAAGATGCTAGCGTTTGGGGATGTTGTCATCCTCAGCGCCGAGTCTTTTGTCGACAGTGACCTCAATCCACACATTAGCGCTCGAAACTCCAAGTTGCTGAAAGCAACAAATGATGAAACTGCCGAGTACAGTCAACTCATGCATGACATGCTGGGTGCTGAATCTAGCAAGGAAGGCTTTGTTTGTTCGACAGACAAGACGCATTCACATCAATGCTATCTCACTCGTGCCAGTGACCCCGCGGTTGCTCGCCAGACAGATATGCGAAAGTGTCTGTTTGAAATTTTGCCATGTTTGCAATACGGTGCCAAGACGGAGTTGCAGGATGCTTTGGAGTTGTCACGTGTGAGATCACGACGCAAAAGGTCAATGACAATGAGCGGAGCTCCGAACATCAACCTCGAAACGAAATCTCTTGGACGAAAACCTACAGTTAGATCATTGACAGGAATGCGCCGCAAACTGTCCTTCCCGAATTTGGCTCCCCGCGCTAACTCTATCGGTACGAAATTTTCCACCTTTGCTTTCGTTGCAACGCAGACAGTGAAGTGGAAATATGTGCTTGTGATTCACAGAACGAGATATTCTCCAAGACGCAAAAAATAGCGATGATCAGCACATCGCAGACCTGCAAGAAGCCTACGAAGCGGAGAAGCGCTTGAATGAGCAATCCATACATCGGCGCAATGGCGATCGGGTCTTGTATGGCGAAGCAATTCAGGTTTGTTGCAGGAAAAGTGTGCGTTCGGTAGTCGTGACGCACCATGGCGCACTATTTTGATGTTTTCCCGTTGTTGGACATGCACAGCTCCGGCACCTTGCTTCTGGAACGTTTCTGACACTTGATTCCCAACAAGTTGCAGATTTAGAACCGGATTGTCTTCAGGTGTGTGCGCGTGCCCACTACAGGTGATTCTGAGCGCGCGTCGATGTTGAAGTACCGCTTCATTGATGTTGCAGGTTCGCTTGGTTCAAGAGGGATCTCCTGGCTCATGGCTAGATCTGAGGGCGCCATACAGTGTCTGGGACGAAGGAACACCGATTGAGGTCTTTTCGCACTTCTGCAACAGTGTATGCTTTGCACGAATTTTAAACAACCTCACGACGGTGGTGTTCGATAGGCTGGGAGTTCGCTCAAATTTCACTTTCGCAACTGTCAAAACCATTTTCTACACTATGGAGCTGTTGGTGAAGTGAGCGCGTCGTCACATGCATCGCTTTTTCAAATTAAGCGTTTTCAGTCGTACGTAATTCACAGCGTTCGGTGGTGAATGCTGACTTCCATTAATTGGGACAGTTTCTGTTCAAATCCTGCAGGTTTTCACCTCGAAATATTAATCTACTTCAAATCGGAACCGTGGTGCGCATAGTACATCCGCAATCTGGACGCTATGTCGTGTACGACCACATTTCGGTCGATAACTTTCAAGACGAACGGCGGTTGGTCTGTATTGTGTTGACGGGATTTTGTTCGTCGCGCGTGACAGTGTTGCGTTCCCATCTTTTTCCATTAGCCACACATCGGATTCGAAATCGAACAAGGATGAAAAAGCCTCCACTGATACCCATGTTCCACTTCAACGAATTGTTCTCGAATCGCCAGACTCGCCACTATTCAATACTTCTGGTTCACTGTGGATTGTTGAGACTGGTACGGTCTCGCTCGCTCTCTGAACCGAGAATGTGCGACGAGCTAACCTCAAAGTGGAAATTTGTTTCAGATGCTTTTGAAACCGGGGCAGCACGCTGGTCCGACAGTTTTTATCTGCGGCATTTGAACACACACAAATTGCTCGGAATCGCAGCTACAGGGGAATTGTTTGTTGGAGATGGATTTCGAAGTGATCCACGCGACTTCCAACTCACGTTGTCCGCCGTGTCTCGTGCTCTGGATGCAAGAGCTAACGCCGTGATATCCATGACAAATGGATTTCTGATCGGTCGACAAGTCAGTTGTCTTGATGTTCTGACGTGTGTTGGTATCAATTTCACTGCTGACTGCATCTCCAGGTTTCACAAGACGAAAGAATAGAGGAACAAAGTCGAAAATTGAAGTTGCAACAAATGGAGGTGTCCGGAATTAAAATGAATATTACTAACCAAAAGAAGCCAGATGCCGCCACCGCCTTTTTAACCAAAATGAAGGCGTCAATGAAAGTAAAAGATTTGGCTCGACGGCTGCGCAATGGGCGCTTGGTTCGTAGTCGCAAAACACTGTGTCTTGGTGCACGGTACCCGGACTTGTTGCTTACATCAGCGATCTTGGTGTCACCGGCACTTGCAACAGGCCCCACGGCCGATATTCCGAGATTTGTCCCATTCACAGCTGATCGATGATATCAAATGCTTCTGGGTTAACTGTGAGGATCCTACTACGACGTTGTCGCAGGACAATGATTCTTTTGATTCTGGATCAGATTCCGAAGATGTGGACACTTTGGATGGATCCTCTGATGAGGAATTGCATGGTTTCGAAAACACGGCCCAAAATTATGACGAACATGCGAACGTTGGCAGTGCGGAAGGCTTCCATCACAACAGGTTCCAATTGTGGCAATTGTAGTTGGATCTGGAAATACGAATTGGGTTTCCCCCATTACTCGATCGTGTTTGGCGTGTAATATGTGTTACGTTGTACTTGAGCCGTACTCACCTACTGTTCATATGTTGGGTGCGTAGGCTTGCTGACAATCGCCCGTTACGACTGGATGCTCATCCTGTTCGTGATCTGCGAAATGCGTTTCGCTTTGAGCTCGTCAACACGGTATGGGATGCAACAAAGTGTGTGATGTGCGCCCTGCGGATGGGTAATCACCTGCGTTGGTTGTACCAGACCGAAGTTCGCGACACCGATGCCGCACTCAATGGAATCAAACAATACCGAGCTTTGGTTCGTTTTGTTGCTCACAGCGGTATGCAATTCGTAGTGTATTGTTCCGTCACACTTAGTTGGCGTGCTGTGTGCAGTCACGATCGGTGAAAACCGCGGTTGCTGTTGATAGCAATGGCTTGGCTCTCCCAAACCAGCAATGGCTGGCTGAGGTGCTGGACGTCGTAGGATCCATGATATTATTTTGCACCACCATTCCCGCGTCCACTCAGGTTGGTACAGTACTACCTTGTTACTGATCAACGTCCGCATTTCATTTGCACCATGCACAATTTTAGGCACGCCTTCATGGAATTCATGGATTTTTGCAGAAAGCCCAACTTTTGCTCCGGTTGCAACATGCCCAAAAGGTTGCGACAACGTCAGCAAAACCGAACTTTGACAATCAAAAGCTCGTCAGAGAGCAGGGCGGTATTGGGATAACTTTCCGAATGCTTGAACACCTGACATCCATGTTGGCATTTCACGGAAAGGCAACAACTCATGTCGGTGGAAATGCAAAAGATAGGTCGGGGGAGGAGACATCATCCAGCGCAACCAGCCATGCACGATGGATGAAAATTAAAAAATCCGCCAAGGAGCACACCATGGAAGCAATGTCCAACATTCGGACCACATGCTCAGTTCTCTACTTCTTTTTGACTTGTGTTGTTGAAGGAAACGCATTTAATCAGCAAAAGGTACAACGGGCTTGAACAGTCCAGCAAATTGGCTGCAACTCACTTGAAATGCGTGTACTCGATCGGCAGGCCGCGGAATGGATGGATGATATGATTGACCATGTTTCCCTCGATATCGGTGCTGCTGACTGCCTGACAAGAATGTTGCACAACAACCACAAACTGCTTCACGGTAAGCCAGCTGATGTTGCTTGTGGTGAGACTTTGAAAATAATCTTTTACCGTGTGTTAAGGCAATCTCGTCCAGCGCAAGCATGTGGAGGGATTTGTGGTGTGTTACATTGTTGCCCGGTTCGGTTGTCAATGTCGACCGCTAAAGCATGCTGTTGGATTGATGTGAATAACAGGCCATGATCACCGAAGGAGGGATTTTACCATTGGCTCTGAAGTTTTTGCAGGTGTTATGTGTGACCAAACGCAAGATTTCTTCGTTGAAATTCGACGCGGTTGCATCAAAGCAGGTTGAGATGGCGTTGCCATGCATTGTAATGATCGTACGGTTGAGTTGCTCATTGCCGCTTTGTTATAGGCCTTGGTTTGTGAGTCGTTACAGTCAAATGAAAAAATACACTTCAAGTTTCGTTTGAGCGACGGGGGCGCGGCTGGTGCGTGCGTGCGCGAGGGCGTATGTGTCCGCGCTTTCTGTTCCATGGTTTGACGCTGATGATGTCGTTGCTGCGTTGTCTTCAGGACGTCAATGTCCAGAAATTTTACCTTCAGAGTTGATGCATCTCTATGGCGAAGCTGCTCGTGCGTCGTCTGCATCGAGAAGTTTGGCAACATCAACAGCTCGTTTGCAGCACAACGAAGAGAAAGCTGCGACTCAGGTTCGTACTGCAACTGGCAGAGTGATGTAGTGGCCTCAATTTCACGACGTTTGGTCCTGGGTAGGAGAATGATGATGATGCCATGGACGACAAGTACTACACCTTTGGATCGCTCAACCTCTTGCATCCCATCAGTGGCAATTTCATGTTGCATGAAATAGAAGTTTCGTGGAAACCTTGGGGTCCCTACGCGGCACACACATCGCCTCAAGCTTTGTAAGTGTGCAAAGGCTGGTGCTTCCTGCTTCGCCCGAAACTCCCAAGTGACACGTAGTACTTGCTTGCGTTTTTGTCTGCACCAGATATGGTTCGGAGTGGGTCAATCTCCGTGTGATCGCGTCGAAAGCTGCTGAGTTTAAGGCATTGTCTTTTCAGAACAAAACAGAGGAGCGCAGCGTCTTGCGACAGCACCGTGACAGCCATGCACAAACCCATGCGTCTCATGACAGTCACGGTCACACATTCTCGGAATCTGGCGGTTTTCCTGTATCAAAGGCGCATTCGGATGTCATGGATTATCTCGTTACGTCACTGAAACTGTATGCAACAATGTGCATGCAACGAAACTACACTGGGATTTTGTGGTTGGAAGACAAGCTTCCTTATGATGTTTGCCTCAGCGGATTGGCCAACCCCAAACTCCACCCTGTTTTTCGCACTGCATTTATGCGACTGCTAGTACGTGTCATCTTCTTTTAACTGCGTCCCGACAGTCGGCGAATGTAACCTCACCATTTCACCATTTTACGCCAGGTACATCTGTGGATTGATCGGGCGCCTCAAAGATCCGTGACAGTGCCTTTCATGACTCGCCACTGGCAGGCAATTCGATCTGAAGGCTCTCAAAATATCCGCTCTGATTATGCGGTGCCATCACAAACTTCTCGTCGAAGACCAGTGATCAGAAACCAGAAAACACAGTTGCAACATTTACGCCGCACCGTCAAGGATCAAAACTCCGCGGTTCGAGCACAAGCAATTGCAGATCGACCTCAAAATCCGGGGAGATTCGTTTTATTGCAGGCGTTTATTTTGCAGTAAGTGGCGTTTTGAACGATATGCACATGTCATGACCGACGGAGTGGTTCACACTCGCGATGCATGGTATTGATGGCATTGATTGCCAGGTACTTCCGAAGAGTGTCTAAGGCCTCAGGTGGTATCAAACACAGCTATTCACTGTTGCTGTCTAAAAATGGTCGCTGGAACAATAACAGCAAACGCGCCTCCACTGTTGCGCGGCGACAAGCCCTGATCGCTCAGAACAAACTCACAGTCGAGATTGGGTTAGGACTTGGCGCGCTCGTACGCCTCGGGTTTTATGCAACGGTGCCCACATTTTTTGAGTTGTCGCAACATCTCAGCGCACTACTAGATGGACGCACAGACAGTATCGATAGCTCTGATCCGATGCGTACTGTCAGTGATTCTCGCCCGAAGAGTGCGAGTTCCGGAGTGACCGACGAACCTTCCCCAGACCGCTGGTCAAAGTACGCCGGGCATAGACAAAGACGTCTTTCTGTGACTGACCACCGATCCAAACAGCACACTGCTGAGGATCAGTACAGTAGCGACGAAGATGACGGCGACAGTGATGCAAACGATGGCAGTGACGAGGAAAACGACGATGATGCGGTTGAATTGAAGAACAAGCGCAGTAAAAGTGCAACAGTGAAGCTTCAACCCAAATGGCAACGGCGAAGACGTTGCAATTTTTGTTGTTCGAAGCGAGATATCGACGCAGTGATTAACAGCACGCCTTACACTGTTGCGTTGATTGCCTGTGTTCCGCTGTCGATGGTTTCTGTTGTCTTGAGATATACCTCCGACAGAGTGGTTGAGCAAACTGTGGAGGAAGAATGGGGAATTTTCCTTGTGGACACTTTGTTTCTATCTGTTTTCTTGGTGGATGTTGTTCTCCGCGTGTAAGTGATGATTATCTTGCTGTGTTGTGTTCCGTGCAATTGTCACTCTTCTGCGGTTGTTCAGGTACCTCATGACATGGAGGCGGTACACTCGCGACATTCTCTGTGTGATCGATTTCTTGGTCTCTGTTCTGGATGCCTTGAGCTTTATTTTCTCGCTGTTGGCACTAGCCAATTACGATTCGCTGCTGGGCGAGCAAACATTGCAGGATGCTTCCAGCGTCATCGAGCTGTCCCCAATTCTACGATTGACGCGATTTGCACGCACAATCCGAATTTTGCGAATGGTGCGCGTCGTGCGTGCTGTGGCGCTGGCGCGCAAAGTTCTTCGTGTTGTTGATGCGTTCGAGCCTGCTCCCCCGTCAACACACCTCTTGTGAGTACTCTCAGCGATCCCCATGTTGTGTCATTTTGGTTGGCTTATCAAAGTTCACTGTGTGCTTGCACGTTACGCTGTAGACCCCGATACTATCAACGAGGGGTGAGCAAGACAGTGACCAACATTAAAATCGTTGCTGTTGATCTTCTCCGCAAGTTTGGACACATCAATGACGATATTAGGTTGAATCGACTGGTCACGTCCTGTGAAAAGTTGTTCCTGAACGTTGCTCTCGGCGACAATCAAAACACAACTTCAACTCCACAGCAAGCTACTAAGGATCCGAATTGGAACGAGTACATGACGGCGTTCCAAAAGGGGGTTGAAAGCCTGTTTGAGCATTATCATCATCTTGCAGACGAGGTTGACGGTGGTTGTAAGAATGTGCGAGCTCTGATCAAGCAGGTACAGCAATACGAATCCAGATGTTGTTGACGTAATCACTGACAACACCTGGTTTGCTTGACAGGCAAAAGCGGAAGCGGTACAGCGCTCTATATCACTTGATAAAGAAAATAGCGAGATAACTTCACGACTCAACCTGCCCCCAAGAGCTGGCAACAGCTCAGCGCGCATCCATCCAGTGGCATTTGTATCACGCGGCCACAACACTGGGGGTGACACAGATACACAACAACTGCGGACTTACAACTCCAAGGACGATCTATTCGACGATGAACAGAAAGCCAGTGATGAGAGTGGCGACGAGGCCGATTTTCATGATCGTCCAACGTATAGTCACTTAACTGCTGCCGAACAGACCCTGAAGTGGCTTTTGGGCCAGAAGCACCACCTTTACTTTCACGGTAGCCGCATGTGGGCAAACCACGAGGATCTGCATCATGTCTCGGACTCACTAGTTTCAGGTGGCACTTTGGAGCATGAAGTGGATGCCATTCTGCTGGACCTTCTTTTGTACGATGATTTCGAACTGGCCATCAAAGCTTTGTCATTACTCATTCAAAAGTTAGTATGCGGTGTTCAGCTTGTAGTCATGCTGTTCTACGACCTAACAGTACTTTGGCTGACAGGTATCGACGGTGGGAATCGTTCCGTGATATGCTTCGATCAGTTCAAATGCTTGGCAGTGCAAAAGAATTTCGTACCTACGCTGTCCTTCGAGGTTGGTGCTACCCGCTGTTTCACTGATTCGAACTCGTGCTTACTCAACACAACACTGCAGGCCACCTCATTGCACTTGAGCACCTGTTCGAAGAGTATGAAGCATGGAAGGCAAGCACCGATCAAGATACGATCAAAACAAGAACAGGGCATGTGGAATACTCTATATCTGTTCTTTGCAAGCTACTGCAATCGGATAACTCGTCTCATCACCGTCTTGAAGCCGCAAGTGAAGCTCAGGATGCTGTCGAGGAAGCAAGGCTTCACAGCAAAGATCGACGTGGCCATGTTCAGAAAACGTTGGTGCATCTGGGATTCGCGCACCTCATAGACACCGCGATTGACATCCCCGTTGAGTGTCATGACTTTCCCACTTGGTGGTGGAATGCTCCAATGCGTCCGAGCTGCACGAACATCGCAGCGCAAATCACAACAATGAAGCCGGATCTAGTCGTCGGTACTCACGCTGGGGGAATATGTTTCATAAGCGGCACTGGCAATGAGATCCAATCAAGCCCCACTATCTCAGAAGAGGATGATAATCGAGTACACCATCAACCTCAAGCAACATTCGAATACATCGACATGGTAGTGCATTGTAACGTTGATGTATTTTCAACTTCCTTTGTTGACCTTGGTGTGTTTCATATGATGTGTACAGGAAGCCAGTATTCCGGTGGATTTTGTTTGTCGCGACAATGGCTTTTTATCCTTGCACGAATGGATCACGCGCGACAAAAGTAATGCTCCAGTCAGACAAAGTGAATACCGCCGCCGCGTCATGCTGGGCTGGCTCAACAAGCTCCTACTAGACTTCCTGGCGGGCAACCCCTCAAACCAAGTGCTTCTGTTCAGCAAGTTAGAATTCTTCGTTCACCATATTGGACAGGTTGGTGTCCACATGTTAGTTACATGCGAATTTTTTGCCCACGTGCTGAAAATGATCTTTGGCGTAGATTCAATATTGTGAAGACGTGGTCGCAGCCATATTTAGAGGTATTATCTTTGGGCAAGCTTTCGGTTTCGTACGTCCGCTCACGGACCGGTTTATTTTGTCACTTGCAGGCAATGCAGATCTCTGTCGCTCTGTGTCTCACAGCCTTCTTGAAACTTTGGTGCTGAAAATGCATCACTCATTCAACCACGGCATATTTTGCCGTGGTTTGGTCGACAGTTTAGTGTATATTGTGCAAGCAGCTCCTCCGTTGTTATCCGTAAGTGAATCTCTGCCCGCGGTTGCGTCTGTGAGCAACTGTTGCTCGCAGTGCAAAGATGATGGTATCTTTTTGTCGCACTTGTTGTGTCGTAGTTGCAAGTTCGAGAAACAATTGTCAATGCCATCAGTAGCGGTGCCAAATCACTGGGATTTTACTGCCATCGCGAGTCCGCTCGATCACCGCTGCATCAATTAATCTCGGCAGCGTCGACCGAGTTGAAAAGCAAGTCAAGCTGGGACTGTGGGTACGCGATTGTTGCCACCAGGGTGTTCATGCTGTTCCTTAAATCTCATTGGTGGCCCACCATCGAAGGTTTTGCATCGAGTTCGTTCCAGAAGCAGAGAAAATTATTTTGGATGCAGGGTAAGCGAGGTGTGGTCGGAAGATTTACGTGCTTCAAGTTAATGAAACCACTGTTGTTGTGCCGTTGTGGTATAGTTTCACTTTGCCAGCATCGTCAGAGCGTGTGCGCGCTCCGTCAGCAAAGATCCAGAAACGCCAAAGAAGTGGCCGCGTTTTGCGGCGTCGGCAATCCTCACAAACTCAAGTCGAGTCCATTCCGCGAAGCCGGAGATCTTTGCCAGCAGACAGTTCGGCGGATGCAGAGAAAGCTCTTCAAGAAGAGCTAGGCGAGGTGTTGCACCCTCAACCAACCGAGGTACATGTTCAATTCAATATGTTGCTGATGTGATCAGGAGTTTAAGTTCATACGTTTACTGTGGTCAGATCATGAAGACCGGCCTTGTTCGTCACTTCACGGGTGCCAAGTATTGTGTGCAAGCTCATTTGGCAGTGATCAGACTGTTGCTAGAATGTTGCGGTGCGTGTTTCAACACATCTGTGACTTGCTCCAATCCAGAAACTCTCCCTCATTTTGCTAGCTTTGCTTGCACAGGCCAAGGATCCACGAATAACTCATTGATTGTTCAGAAGTGCCAGACATTGTATCCTAGTGACGTATTGGTGAGTGTGTTCAACCATGACAATCTGCAGAAGCGCGCTCATGTATCACGCGGCGCTTGCGGCTTGCTGCAGATTCCGCTGTATGTCGAACCAGGAGTTTTGTGGAACTCCAAAGTCTTGTACCTCGATCTTTTGAGCTATCTATATATCGATACGGCAGCTCCGACGAAAGGGTCTGTTACGAACTTACACTTGTTGTGATCTTCCACATTTTTGACTGTTCTACATTTCTGTTGTAATGAATTTTATGTTTTACCTGTGTACAGATTTGTTGGCCAGAGCCATTTGCCAGCTTTCATTGATTCTCTCGCTCGTACCATCAAGGTTTGCCCCATGTATTCCGGCTTCGTGCGACGATGTTTTCAGAGTTTAGTTATGTGATTAAATGTTGACGTAGATATACGCTGGCATGAACTCACGGAGACCAGATCTGCAGACAGCACTACAACATCATTTAGTGTCGCCAACAATGGATCCCGCGCTCCGTGACCCTGCGACCTATTCACTGGTCACTGACGTGAGGCAGTTTCCCGCTTTCTTTTTGACTCATGTTTACTGCCAGGTCCTCCCAGTCATAGCGACCTTCATGAGCCGCTATGGGCCGAACTTGTAAGATTTTGCTGTGCGAATCATTTTATGTCGTCACCGCTGATCGAGTTTGTTTCCGCGGTGCATGTACGACCTAGGTACATGGCTAGTTTGAACGGCAGCGGGCAGCTCAAAACCAGCTTGTCGTCGGCACGAAGTTGTTTGTTGCCAACCGTGACGACTATTCCGTGCTGGAAGTGACCGCGTTTGGTTTGCTCGTGCGTGGTTGTAGGTTTTGCAGCACCTTTGCGCACTGTTCCGGTCTACGTCGAGTTTAGAAAGATGGTTTAACGCTTCAAGTGAAGATGTGAGGTCGTTGAATGCTACTGTGCCGACATTAGGTTCAGCAGTAACTTCCACGACGCTCTTGAAGTGGAGAGTAGCAACGTGCATTGCGCAATTTGAGGAAGTGTATGTGTACCCTGTTCTGCTTGCTCTTTGTTCGACAACAGTCATCCTTGTTCCGGTGCGCACCAGGTTCCAATTGTTGATGTGGGACACTTTTAATCCGAGTCGCCACTTGGACGAAGCAAACATGCGATCCTTGCAAGAAGCTGTTACAGCTGCGCAAAGATACGAAGTGCGACTCATTGTCTTTCTCCTACCTCCTATGATGTGGTGATGCAGTAATCACTGATTTGCTATGTAGACATTGTCTTCAACGCATTTAGCCGAAGGAAGTCCAATCTTTTTCACAACATGGTACTTTTTGATATTCATCCTCAACAATATGCGCAAGCATGCCTTCATGGCGTAAGTTTTTTGGTTTCAGGCCATATCTCTCGCCATTTAGTTTGACGACGGAATCAACCGATGTCAGCGTCATAAAGTCTGCTCAAGCTCCCGTCGCGACAAATGGCTCCGAGGACAATGCTGCTCCTGATGCCGGAAGCGAAGTGGCAGTCCCACTGCAACGAGTTGGACCGCGCTTACGATCTCCTGGCAGGCCACATCACACCAAGTCCGTGTCTGGTGAGGAAAAGCAAGGTGAAGCGACACGATCTGCTGCCCACGCCAAGCGTCATCCGCACCTTGCGCTGCACCACTTAATTTTCGAGAAGTGCGTTGAATCGCTGTTCAATGAACATGGCAAAGCTGACATGGTACGCACGTCAATCACAACGACAGCTTGCACGTACCACTTACGTAAGCTTTGTTCACAGCCTAGCATTGCCGAGAAACACGAAGCCAGAGCCTTGCACCTACGCCAGAACTTGGTAAAACAAATGCTGGCCCTCCCTCAGACGGTACATTATGTCAACGCTACCTCGTTTCGCGATACAACTGCGTTTTGACTTCGATGGTTGGTCATGCCCGAAGGATGCATCTGGTGCGGTCGACAATTGCACATTGCCCAATGTCTTGAATAAGATGGTGCGACTTGTCCAAAGCTCTTTAGAGCCGATACCCAACGGAGCCAGGCAAGCACATGATATCTTGTGAAGTTTGCGTGCATTTGTCTCAGCCAACTTGGTTTCAGAGAATTGGAATTTGGCTTTGCTGTGCAGACATAGTCGACAATTTAGAACTCAATCCGTAGCTCACGCTGCGTCGCAAGTTGTGTCCATGCTCAGGGTGCGTTGGCTGCGCGGAGTTGTGTCCTGTACCCGCTTACAAACAGTGCGTGTTGCATACGCGAAACAGGCTATCGTTGGATCTGCTGGAGTAACCTCCAGCGGAAACAAAGTGCAAAAACGACGTCTCTCCGCCCTGCAGCACCAGGTCTGTTGTGGCGGTCATCACACTCAGTCGGTGTTGAGTTTAATTTGGCGGCTGTGATTCGCAGGTGTCGCTGGTCGGGGGAGTCGAACTCGTTGTATCTCTTCTCGCGTTTGGCATTCCGAGTTCGCTTTTTTCGTCTGCCGTGGAACTGGGGATTGCGTTGCTGATATCTGACAAGCGAACACCAACAACAGATTCTGCCAGTGTGCCAGTACCTAGACCGGCTTCTACTGAAACAGAATCTCAAAACCATGAGCTAGACAAAGATCAGATTGCACTGTCCGATCTCACAACCTGCAGCTTTGCAATGAAGCGAGCATTTTTTCACCATCTGGTGCGGCATGTTGCGGATTCAAGTGACTGCCTTGCACCCGTATTGACGCGTACCTGTGAACCGTGAACAGACATCGACCAAAGGTGCATGCGAAGCATTTGCGCTTGGAATTAAAACGAGGTTGGGGCAAAATATCGATGAGGTGATGAGATTAGAAGCACTCGACGATGGCGACACACCCCAAGTCACAACATGGGCGAATGAAATTGCACACTTGCAATCAGTCCAGTCTTCGCGCCATTATGGCAATGCTCCATCTCGCGGCAACATGAACGGGACTTCCAGCCGAACGGACCACAACAAGACGTCAAGTTTCTTGGCGAGCAGTGCTACGCCCACCGAAGCGAAGCCGGAATGGGGTGTTCGGCTCCTTCAATTTCTGTACGCATTAAAGTTGCTTTGTGAACGTGCTGTTCCTCAAGCGTTCAAACATTGCCCGTTTGCACTTAGGTATTTGCTTTGCCTGGGTGGGACACAAAGAGAAAAGGAGTTATTTTTGGAGCAACCCCACGCAAGTGTGTCAGTGAATCTGCTGGACACCTTCGTCGAGTATCTCCGGACCTTCGTTGGTGCGTTTCTCGATTCATCTTGCAAAGCAAAAGCATGTTCGACTCACTCACATTTTGTGTTTGAAAGACAAATTTTGTGTGAGCAAATCCGTTCTCAAGACCATTGCTGTGACTCTGAATCTTCTCCGCTCTCTGTTGGATGGTCCTTGCGAGGGGAACATTGTATACCTGGTGCGTTGTCGTGGCCGAATCGGTGCAGCTAAAGCACAGCAAGTCTCGTGTGCTAGTTCATTGTGTTGTCACATTCTGTTGTTCAGGCGTGCAAATCTGATTTGTTCGATATTTTGAATTCGTTGCTGCGCAACTTGGGAGCAGCGCACGACATTCTGTTCCACGACCAACAATTTTTGGGGATGCGAATTTCTTTGCGCCAGGGAGGCAGTTCCAGCACTGACCTTTTCAACGATGTGTCGGCGGGACCGACGACGGCATCGAAAACAGCTGAAAGTCAGTTCGAAGCTGTCACAATGATGTATCTTGTGGAGGAGTACATGCTGAAGCTGGTTAGTCGCACGCACCCGTGGAGCATCAAAGCTCTTACCCAGTCTTACTGCTGCTCATTTTGTATTGCTCAGCTTCTGGCAATGATTGAGGGCGTGAACAACATTGTTGTTGTGGAAAAACTGCACTCCGCTGTTAAAATTGATTTGTGGTTCGTGTTTTGGCCAATTGTTGCGCCCACCATGCCGCTCGCACAGAAAAAAGAACCATGTGTTTATGCATTTTGCTAGGCTCCAACGGATGGGATTTATGCGTAAAATTGTTCACATGCTCGGAGGCCGTGAACTTGAATTGCCTGCTGCGCCAACGCTAGCGCAGAGGCGACGGTACACTGTAGTTCGGCGGACATTAACAATCGGTTTGTACACGCACGGCATTATGAATGGACGAATGCTTCTCGTCATCACTTGTTGTCCTTTTCTGTCTTTTTCGTTTCAGGACACAAGCTGATGATATTGATTCATTGTGTCGGTGAACACTTTCCGACTTGGTTCGAGACCACAATGCAACGTTCGGCTGCAGGTAAAGCCGCAGAATATTTTGATGCTGGTCTTCGACGGGTGGAGGTGTTTTGGCGTAATCGCATTCAGGCTGCTTACTTCCCAACGTTGGCGATGTGCCGGTGAGGCGAGGTGCCTAACCTTGTTCAAAGATAGCGTAGTTATATAATTTCGTTGTTGCTCAATCCACAGGTCTATCCCACAAGACTATCTCAATAACCTTTTGGAAAACGTCGATCGTCAAAATCACGATACAAAACTGACTGGATTCACAAATATCGCAAAGGATTTATACTTCTCAATGCGGCATTCGTCGACGTACGTTGCCTTCGCTCTAGTGAACGCCGTGATGGTCTGCTATTTTCATTCCGTGTGCTTGGCGTAGACTCAAACGACACCGCCTCGATGTGCTGTTCAGCGAGCGCAAATTGGGCTATGCGCAAAACTTCAAGCTTATTGTGGCCCTTTTGATCAACACTTTCATTTTCCTGTTTATGGAGGTATTTTTTCATGCGCGGTTGTATTGCGCGTCATTTTCTGATGCAAGTTGATATGGTGCTCTGTTAGGCTTCACCATTGCGGAGCGATGAGCAACACTTGTTGATTGCTGGGACGTGGATGGAGCGCAGTGGCATCAATTCATCTGATGGACCGAGCGACTTCATCACGGTATGTTCTACAGAAGGGTACACATTGTAGTCACACCGCGATCTTCTGCAAACATGCTGACAACGAACTTTTTCGTGCAACTTCGAAGGCCGTTGGGTACTTTCAACTTCTCGCAGCGATCTACGTGATGGTGTGTCGCTATGTTCTTTCCTTGCCGGTCTTTTTCGCGCGGAAAAAGAATATATTGGACTGTGTATTTCATCCTCAAATTCTATATCCTTTCGGGTAAGGCGAGAATTCCGGCGTTCCGCCCCATGCACCGTGCACGCGATACTGCTCCGTCACTTGTGCTGCCGCTGACAAATACACTTGTTCTCGTTCTCATAGATATGTCGCAGTCTGCGGCGTTGCGCTGTGGAGTGGATTTTTATATGTTTACTGCTTCTGTTTGCTGGTGAGTAGTGCTGCATGATGATCGCGGCGAGGGTTGTCCTTGCTAACGCCAACGATGCCCCGTAGGACATTGTGGAACGCTCCAAGAGCGTTCAACACGTGCTCTTCGCCGTCACCCGACCCTTTAAGCAAATTTTGCTGACGATCACACTTCTTTTGATTATTCTCATCATCTATGGATTCACCGTGTTCTACTTTAACCGAGAGAAGGTGAGCCTACGTGCCAACAGTGACGAATGGCTGACGAGAGTTGACCTGGGCTCTCTGCATTAGGTTGAGAATGGAGAGTGCTACTCTATGTTTTCCTGCGTTCTGTGGACTATTTTTGTTGGCATGAGGTACACCTGTGTCTACTATTGTGCTATTTCGAGTCCAGCACCTGTCGCTAACCCATCTCGTCGGTGTTGGACAGATATGGTGGTGGAATAGCCGATGGTATTGACGATTTTGATATTTACTTCGAGCAAGCAACTTGGATTACGAATTCGTTTTTGATTGGTGAGCTTGAATCATTAGCGTCCAAGTGAACACGCATGCGAACAACTCTCATTCGCACTTGTTGTCGTTTCTGTGTCGTGTCCAGGACTGAGTTTTTATGTGCTGGTCAACCTCATTTTGCTGAACTTGGTTTTCGGTATCATTATCGACAAGTTTGCAGAACTGCGCCAAGACAGAGACAAAAAGCTGTTCGATCAAGTAATCACTCGTTGCGCCCATCAGAGTCGTCGCCAAATAAGCTGCTCGTACTAACTCCAACGTGTCATGCTGCAGGAAAACTTCTGCTTTATGTGCGGCATTCCGCGGAGGGAATTCGAGTTATCGCAGCACACGGATTTCGACACACACCGAAAGCAGGTGACGATATTTGCGAGGCTTCAGTGACCTGCACGCGCAGCGAGCACTATTGTCACATGCGTTGCCGCTCGCCGATGATTTTAGGTGCACAATCCGTGGGCGTATCTGCAATACATCGTGTACATCAGCGAAAAGCCTTCCCAATCACTGTCAGGATTGGAACGGTAAGCCTGCCGGTCGCATAGACGTAATGCAGTAGTTGCCGCACGGCTCGACTAAATTGCGTTGCCTTTCTCGTAGCTATGTCGCGCGCTGCTTGGCCACGCGCAAAATAAAGTGGTTTCCTCAAGGGTTCGCGTCGGATCTGATGTTGAATGGCGTGAATGATGGTATCAACCAGGGAGATGCCCAGGATGCCACACCTGATGAAGGGGAAGACGCGGTATGATGATAGCCAAATCTGTACATTTGTTTGAAACTGAGATTGTGTCTTAATGCTGGAGTTGTGCGTCGCAGGCTCTTCCGGCAAAGGAAATGATGGATATCTTGCAGAGATTGGAACAAAGGATCCAGAACATCGAGCACAATCAGGTACAGCGCGGTGAATGAGGATGGTGTCGCTGCATTTACGCGCTGCTAACGAGAGTATCACTGCTTTGCTCTTTTAGGCCTTGCTGAGTACGAAGAACGAGACTACCACCGACGCGCCAGATGGAGACGGCGCCAGTGGCGATTGACTGCAAAGCACACCTGCACTTTGACGCAGTAAAGTTATTGATCCTTCATGAGGGACTGTAAATATTTCTCTCGCTTTTTCGCATTCGCAATACAACAGCTGGCGGTCACAATAGAGAGTCCTACAATACCAATCAAGGCACCAACAACACCCCAGCCAAAGTCCGGAAGATTGTCCAAATTGAACCCCACAGGAGCAGGGGCGGGAACCGGGTATATTTCTTGATGGTCGCGTGCAACCAAGTCGATTCTTGCACACTGCGTGTCGGACGGAAGGTCACATCCATATCGAATGCCGTCCTGCACGCACCACATCACCTTGAAGGAACTTCCGTTCTGTGTAAACTCTCGGTGGCGGCAGCATAAAACAACGGACAGAACACCGAAACAATATGCCATACCTTCTCACAGAAGGGTGCAATGGACAGTGGCGTGCCAGATCCACCGCCACAGGCGCAACATGCATCTAGCGCGCTTCGGTTGGCGCTACGAGCGCCGATGAAGTTGTCATAGTAGTCACGAGTGTACCTCAAGAACCGCCCGTCCGCGCAAAATCCCCTGTTTTCATACACGGAACATGGCAGTCCTGTGGCAACACAGTAGCCAGTACGTGAAAAGTCAGGCAGCGTGGCAAGACGTCGGCCAATAACGAGGAGCAAGTGGGCCCATACCATCGCGATCAAGCCATTGGTTCTCACATTCACCCGTGCACGGGTCGCCAAATCGATTGATGTCAACGCATGGCGATCTGCAAACGAAATCCAGCTGCATGCGCCAAGGTGGTTGTTTGTCGGTGCGGTCGCCGCCGACGTACCTACAACGAGCCACAGCACAACGTACAGGAATCGAGACCCCTGGTGAAATTTGTGAGTTCCCGCAGGCCTGTCCTCAATGTCTCGCGTACCCAATGCTGAGGTTGGCATTCAGCGTAACGGACAGATTTGCACTCCAGTCTTCGTTGATACAGACGCATTCGATGTCGTCGTATGGAGTCAAAGGCACGACCTTGTAAACATCGTCCTCGCTGCGGTTGTCCGTTTCGTAGGACGTTTGCAATAGGTCACTACCACCGATTGTGGCCTGCACCAAAAATGAGACCACGTTCAGGCATTTTCGATTCGGTAACTGCGACCAAAGAAGGACGGAAAACAAGGTGCCGAGAGCAAGGAACTCAGTGCTTTCGGACCCACCTGCAGGGTGCACAATCCTTTGTATTCGTAGTTTTGAGGGAACAGAGGACTAAATATCGTCTCCCCGTCCGTGGAGCATTCGCCTTGCAACGACTGCCACTTCGTCGCGTAAGCTGGGCCGCGCAAGACACATGCCAACACCAGATAGAACAATGAGAGTTTTAGCAACGCGCTTGTCCATGATCTAGTCATCTTCAGAGCCAGAACTGCAGCTTTCACTACAACTCGGAATCATTTCTCCACATTTATTGCACGACGGCACCGGGCGTGGCCACAGTTAAAGTCGGATCTACAAAATCAGCCGCATGTTCAAAATGGCAGCGACAACGGCACGGAATACCGATCCTCTCCCGTATTTTCTACCCGGATAACTCTTCAAGAACTTCAGTGCGCTGTCAACTACCAGATACCAACGACGTGGTGCGGTGTTCTCACCCATAACTCCTCCCGTCCCTTCTGCTGTGCACCACCACACACGATATCATATGTCACACGACCTTCATACTTTGCGCACTTTTCAATTCGTCATTATCGTCCCCCACGAATGTCGACACTCGACCGTGGAACATCGTCACTTCGTCCGTGTCGATCGATGCGCAGCCGACTCTCGTCAGTGAGACGTCGCCTCGTGCCACTGTTTGTGACACCGTCGATTCGGAAAAACTGTTGGCGTGAAGCGAACGAAGGATGCCGCAACGTTGCAAACAACGTCGACAGTCGAAAGTCGAAAATGCAACGACGAATGAAAGAAACGTCGAACAAAACAAAACGAAACGAAACGAAACGAAACGAAACGAAACAAACGAAAGTCCGACGGACTATGTACAGGCTCTATAGACCCCCCAATGCGTCTAAAAAAGCCGAACCTCTAAAAAAGCATACAACCTCACACCCTCTAAAAAACAATAAAAGCACGCCCCACATTTTTTTAGAGCTCATCCACGAAGGCCGGCCAACTCTCACTCGTGCACTCCCAGCCACTGACAATCAGTCGACCACCCAGTCAGCTGACGCATCGCTCACTCTATTGGGAGTGTGTGGGGAAATCAGTCGCTGCCTCTCGTCACCATCATCACCACAACAAGACAGTCAGTCACCACACACCACCACCGCAGTCAGTCACCATCGTGCATGATTTACCGAAAAGTCCTGTTTCACGAATCATAGTGTCAACAGTGAATAGGGCTATGTATACATATCCACAACCAAGAATACGTGGAATCCGGAAGTCTTCAATGTCCGTGATTTCCCATAAACACATGAATTCCCATTTCACGATGAATGTATCGACCCGTACATAGTGAACATGAAGCATCTATAAGTGACAATTACCAGCAACGGACACCCACACCACGGCCGACACACTCACACTTGAGTTCTTTCGAGT
>ENA-OWNT01001874-OWNT01001874.1-seawater-metagenome-genome-assembly--contig:-NODE-1874-length-23928-cov-11.369670_pt1 | contig 23928 bp, 23 predicted proteins | sample MGYA00238136_ERZ651165 | MGnify/ENA primary metagenome ERZ651165 (study PRJEB26861, sample SAMN08777766) | seawater metagenome | isolation source: coastal seawater | place: USA: Florida | collected...
GTTGCGCCATTAACGCCAGACCTAACGCTTGCTATTGGCCCTCAGTACACGTTTGAACTTGACGGCGGTGACTCAATTCGCGTGCGAGCAGATTACTCATACCGTTCTGAAATGTACGGCGAGCCAACGTCTGCGCCAGAGCGTAACACTGAACTTGATAGCCGTGAGCTAGTAAACTTTGATATTGCGTATACGCCAGCTAACGATGCTTACACCGTAGCACTTTACGGTCGCAACATTTTTGACGAGCGTTACGACAATGCACGTTTGAACACGGGCGACTACGTTCTTCAAATTCTTAGCAACGATGCCAGCGAATTTGGTGTGAGATTCTCTACTGAGTTCTAAGTCGTTAAGTTATTGAAATAATTAAAAAGCCGGTTCACTGTAACCGGCTTTTTTTTGTCTATTTACCTTGTTTTATAATAAGAATTAGCATAGCTTTAGTAAAAAGAATTTCAAAAACTAGGTACCCATGAAACACTTTCTCGCGCTTAAAACATCAAGCGTCTTACGCTTAGTCGTTTTGATTTTCGCGTGTTTATCGCTTTCTGCATGCTATGTCATTGTCGACATGGACGGTGATACGGGAAGTAATGAAAGAGTAGGCGATGACGATGCGTTTTTGTCTGAAAGTACTATGGGAAGTCGTTGCTCTTATAGCGACTCAGGAAATTTCGGAACATGTCCGATAGCAGGTGTTGAATCGGTCGGTTCAATGTGTACATGCCCTTCTCCTGAAGGACAAATGACGGGTACAGTAGTTAGATAGTGTGATGGAGCAGTAGAATGGGATTGTTTACGGGCTTTAAAAAAGCAAGGTTGGAAAAAAAGTTCATTAAAAACGAATGGATCATTATTCAGTCGATACCATTTGCACAGTTTGAGCAGCTTATTGTTGAACATGTTGACGATGGCTGGGAAATTGAAGACGACTATCTCCGTCTTCAAGCCGATACGCCATTGTGGCAATGCATTTTGAAGAAGGGAACAAGCATATTAACCTGCGTGTGGTCTTCGAAAGTGCAAGGGCAAGTATACGGGCCAGAAAGAGTATTGAACGACCTTGCTAAAACTCTCAACTTGGAAGCCACCAATACCATCGACAAGGTTTGGTTTTAAGTCAATAAAGCCTCACAACCAACCTTTCTGCTTAGCAATCCTTGCAGCATCTATACGATTAGTTGCGTCTAATTTCGAAATAGCCTCTGATAGATAGTTTCTCACTGTTCCTTCAGACAAGAACAGTGATTTGGAAAGGTCATCACTTCTACATGACAATTGTCATTAAAAAAGGTGTTGTAACCGAATTGCTTATGTCTTTTGCGATTTTCGCTTATTCAGAACGCTTATTCCGTCTTCTTTGCTCAGTAGCACACTGTCGTAGGTGCTTATAAAAGCGACGAAGGCCATAAACCACATACATAATGCAAATGTAGTTAAATCTGGCGAGGAAGGTTGTTGATTTAAAATCAATGTGGCTACTGCAATGGAAAGTGCTGATAGCGTAATGCCTAGGCCTCTATTCATTTGCATTAAAATAGCGCTTAGTGTGTTTGCATCTCGCATTTTGCTTGCGGGCACATCGGCAAATGCAATGGTATTAAGCAACGTTAAATGCATAGACCGTGTTAACCCGTTAAAAAATAAAATTGCGGCGATAACGGTAGATGATGTGTTTTGCGATATAAGAGCTAGTGCGACAAACCCTAACGCTATCAGCATACCATTGGCGATTAACACACGCTTAAAGCCAAACGTGTTCATTATCCAAGTCGTTACTGGCTTTATTGCTAGATTACCGGCAAATAACCACAACAGAAGCGTGCCTGCTTCTACTGGAGAATAACCAAGGCCCAGCTGCAGCATAAGAGGAACAAGAAAAGGGGCGCTACCTAGTGCAATACGTACTATAGAACCGCCGTAGACTGAAAGCTTAAAGGTGTTGTACCGCATGGCCTCAAATGAAAAAAGCGGTTCGGGCGTTCTTTTTATATGCGCTATGGCTAACAGCATAAGTGAAAAGCCAATGCCAATAACGACGCTTGCATACAGGGCCTTTTCAGTTGCACTGGCAAGAAACTCAATGCCAGCCATAAACAAAGCAAACCCAATGCCGGTTAATAAAAAGCCTTTTAGATCAAATTTACTTACCGGGTTTTTACTATTTCTAAGAAGGTAAAGTGTGGCGACAATGGCCACTATACCAAGCGGGATGTTCATATAGAAAATCCATTGCCACGATAAATGGGTAGCAATGTAACCGCCCAATACTGGGCCTATCAGCGGAGCACTTAAAGCAGGCCAGGTTATAATGGCCACGGTACTGACTAACTTTTCTTTTGGTAAGTCACGTAGTACCACTAACCGCCCTACAGGTACCATCATAGCACCGCCAATTCCCTGTAAAATACGCGCAAAAGTAAATTCGAAAAGGCTAGTGCTTAAGCCACACAAAACCGATGCCAGAGTAAATACGGCGATAGCGGCAATAAATATAGTACGCGCACCAAAGCGGTCGGCTACATAGCCACTTAGAGGAATAAATAGTGTAACGGCAACGAGGTAAGCAGATACCCCAATAGAAAGGTGCGCGGCAGGAACATTAAAGTCGGCTGCAATAACAGGTAACGCCGTGGTAATTATCGTGGCGTCAAGAATTTCCATAAATAGCGCTCCTGCGACCAGAAGCGCTGTGGCAAACTCTCTATTGAATAATTTCAAAGGCTCGAACTACGCGGGCAACGCCGGTGACGTTGCGCGCAATGTCTACCGCTGCAGTAGCTTCAACGTTTGATAAACGTCCCATCAAAAACACTTCTGAATCTTGAACTACTACCTTAACTTGAAGTGCGGGTACACGTTCATCAGCCACAATTTTTGCGCGCACCTTCGAGGCTAGCCAAATATCGTTTGCTTGAGTACCTGCGCCAATTGGTTGGGCAATGCGTATTTGATTGTGAATTTTCTTTAGGTATGCCACTTCCTGAGCGCGATTAACCGCTTCTTCAAGCAATGCTTGTGAAGGTGCTTGGCCAGTTAGCAAGGCAACGCCGTTGTACACATCAACTTGCAAGTTGGCTTGTTCTTTCAACGCGTCGCTTTTTGACCATTGATAGGCCACTGCACTGTCGGCGTTTTGATCGTCAAGCTGTGTACCTACAGTTCGTCTGTCATTGGCCACTTTTGCTGCCATTGCTCCGGCGGCACCAACGGCAACTACGCAGCCTTGAAGTGTAACTACGGCAGCTAATAGAAGACCCATTAATGTTGTTTTTCTAGCGCTTATTGTCATCGTGGTTTTAATAACTCGTTATTTTTAATTCTCGTTACATTTATAGCATTCGCAACGTTCAAACTATTCGTCGCCATGATCCGAAGGGAATAAGCTATCGTCGATACATTCACATAAGTTGTGAGTAACCAATAAGTGCACCTCTTGAATTCTAGCGGTGCGATTTGAAGGCACGCGAATTTCCACATCGTGTTCGCTTAAAAAGCCTGCCATTTCGCCACCGTCTTTTCCGGTTAGCGCCACTATAGTCATGTCGCGAGAAAGCGCCGCTTCCATTGCTGCAATAACGTTTCTTGAATTACCACTCGTTGAAATAGCCAGCAGAATATCGCCTGGCTGCCCTAAGGCGCGCACTTGCTTGGCAAAAATTTCATCAAAGCTGTAGTCGTTAGCAATAGAGGTAAGTGTTGATGTATCGGTACTTAGCGCAATAGCCGGCAAGCTTGGGCGGTCTCGCTCATAACGGTTAAGCATGTTTGACGCATAGTGTTGCGCAATGCTGGCAGAGCCGCCATTACCACAGCTTAGTACTTTGTTGCCGCGAATTAATGCGTCAACCATCATGTAAGCGGCTTTCTCTATATGTTCTGGCAGAATTTCTGTAGCCGCTATTTTGGTTTGAATGCTTTCAGTAAAGTTCGCTTTTATTTGTTCTATCATGCGATATCTCTTAGTTTTCGCTATCAGATGCTGTGCGTTATTGAAGCTTGCGGAAGAACTCTACAAGGTTTCTTGCTTCGTCTTCTACTTTAAAGTTTTGCACAACATGCTCTCTTCCCGCTTTACCCATTGCAGCAAGTTTATCCATGTCTGAAAGCATCAAGTCTATCTTTTCAGTCACAGCCTTCTGATTTTTGGTGGGCACTATGTAGCCGTCAACGCCGGGTCTAATAATGTCTTCCCATGCACCAGCTTGTGTGGCTAATACGGCAGCACCAGCGCTCATGGCTTCTGGAACAGTAAGTCCAAACCCTTCGTTGTAACTTAATGCACTTACCAGTGAAAGTGCGCTAAAAATTTTGGGAATTTGCTCGAAAGGCAATTCACCGGTAAATATGATGCGTTCTGCAAGGCCTGCGCGGTTAATTTTATCTTTTAGCTGGTTAACGAACTCCTGATTACTAGAGGAAATCGCGCCAACAACCACAGCGTTCACATCGGGATATTTTGGAAGAACCTCAATACAGGCTTCAACAAAAAGGTGAACGCCTTTTTGCTCTCTTACTCGCCCTAAAATACCTATGCCGTACTTACCACCATAGCCTAGGCTTTGCCACGCTTCTTGCTTGTTTTCAGCTGGTAGGTAGTTTTCAGTTTGTACGCCGTGCAGATTTATTTTGGCGGGTGGCTTGTTTAAGAATGATGCTGAGCGATTGCTCATAGCAATAACAGCATCCATTCTATTGCTTAACCAAACGGTAAAACCCGAGCGTTTTCGCTGTGCTGCAGAGCTAAATACAAGCTTTATTTTGGCACCAAATAGATATTTTAGAATAACACCTTGAATCATCTCATCCACACGGCGGGCATGGAAAATACGCCATTTACCGTTGCTAAGCGGCTTTCTGCACATTTTCACCACATCCCAAAAAGAAATGACTAATGAAGGATCTGGAACAAAGTGCTTGCCCATTATTCGCAAATTCATCATGTCTTTTTGTATAGACGTCACTTGCAGCATAGTGGAAGTAACACCAGAGAAGTTTGAGTTTGAATTGCCTACTATTAGCTCAACTTCTTCGTTGCTAGGTAAATTGTTGTTTGGGTGACTCATTGTTTGTGGGAACCTAAGCTATCATCTATCGATGATAAGTTGTAAATCATAAGATAAAGCGCCAAAAAGTGCTTCTATTAACGCTGAAGCAGTTCACTAGAATATCTGAACGCTACATTCCAATGTACTTTTACGTTTTTTAGCCAACGTTTTTTAGCCATTGAAGCTCGCTACCATTGATTGCGACTACATCAATTCGCAGAGAAGTCGTCGTCGAATTCACGCTATTATCCAACAAATAGTATTCAAACGCAGCCCGAATTCGCTGTAGTTTTTTCGCCGTAACAAATTCGACAGCGCTGCCATAGTTATTTTGCTTGCGATATTTAACTTCAACGCAAACTATGGTGCTGCCATCTTGCATGACTAAATCTAGCTCGCCGCGACGCGTTCTAAAGTTACGACAACGCAATGTAAGACCTTGTTCCAATAGAAAGTCGCATGCTTTGTCTTCCGCTGCATTCCCTTGCAGTATAGACATGGCTCTTACTCCATTAGCATCTGTACTTCTTCATTGCGAATAATTGCTTGAGGCTGTTTTCTTATTACTTCACCTTTTTTATTAACAGAGAGCGTTCCTGTTAAACCGTCGTGAGTTAAGTAGCTCAGCGTATTTAGCGTGCCTAATTTGGGTAGAAGCTGGTAAGCATCGTAGCCAAATGCAAAAAGTCTTTTTTGCATCGTGTTTTGATTGTCTAAGGCAGTGGCTACTTCTTCAGCCAGTTTTTGCCACTGGTGTGTAGGCATTAACCACGGCATATCAATAAAGTGCACGTTCTGTAAGTCTCGCCATTGATTCTTGCCGCTGTCATATTCTATCGAGCGTGACGTGGCATACACGGGGACTAATTTATCGTCATATGGGTTAAGGCTTGCCTCAATAATGGGGTTCAGCAGTTCGGTATCTTGTGGTGATGCAAAAGCTACAATGGCGTCGATATCTCTTCTACTGCGCGGTAGGTTATACACTTCATCATTGGTCATGTATTCAATTTGGTTTATACGCGCATTACTTTGTGCCACATCAAGCGCTTGAGTAATGCCTTCTCTAAGCGAGTTGCTATCATTGAATACTACAGATGTTATGTTTGCACGTTGTTTGTTTTCAATACTGTTTAACGCTTTCCAGTGTGCTTTAAAAGTACTGTCCATACGCTGATATAAACTACTTTGCGCCGCTATTACTATTGGCGCTCGATACCCTTTATTGAAAATGAACTCGGCAAGTTGACGTGCTTCATCTTCTGGCGCCAAGCCAAAATAATTTAACGACGTCGTGTTTACTAATGCTTCAAGCTGTTCACTGCCGTCATTTAGCGCCGACTCTACAAGTGCATTATCTTTTGAAACATTACTTTCGTTAACCCCAGCGTTACTGCCACTACTCTTGTTTTGTAACTTATTAGTGTTGAGACTTTCTTCTTCGTCAGGTCTATTTAAAGCCAACATGTTCACGCCAAAAGGAAGCACAGGCGTAAGCTGTTCCACGGTTTCTTTTAGCAGAGGGCCGATAATAAATTTGGTGTCACCAATTTGCTCTACCAGCGTTTCAACACTGGTTTCATTCGTGTCGATAAAACGAAGGCGTGGCTGATCTCTTTCGTTAGAACGCTGCTCTATATCTTGATAGTAGGCTGCCATAATACCGTTTTTTACCACACTGCCTGTTCGGCCAAGTCGGCCTGACAACGGCAATAATACTGCTACATCAGTGGCCTCGATGTTAGTTACTTGAGTTGCATCTACTACTTCCTTTGGCAGATGCTGGCTAAGCACATGACCTCGATATACTTGGGTAAACTGCCCTAAATTGTTTGCCAGAATACGAGGGGTTGCAGCGTACTGATGGGTAAGTTCTCGCAGCGTTACAAAAGGCGCAAGCGCAGTATAGCGTTCACTTATGCTTTTTAACTCGTCATTCGGTACGGTTGAAAGCCAAGACCACACCTGTTGTACTTTTTCTACTTCGGGCAAATCGGTATTTAAAACACTGTTCGCAGCAGCGGCGAAGTCGCCTTTTCTGGTATAAAACTGAGTATAGAGATTTGCTACCAGTGTTTGATTAGTCGCATCTACCGAGACCTTATCAACGAAAGCCAGCAGTTGGTCTGCCGATGTACCTTTTTCGTTTGCATAAACCTGCGCCATTAAAAGCGCATAGTCAGACTGGTTGGATGTTGGAATGCCGTCTTGCTTTATTTCATATAAAACTTGCTGTGCAAGGATAGGCTGCTGGTTGTTGAAATAAAGCTGAGCCGCTTCTAAAAGCAGTGCGTTACGTTTAGTTTTGTCGCGTGACTGCTGCCAGACCTGTTTGGCTTCTAGCAGCTTGCGCTCTGGTGTTACATCTTCTTTTACTACCACCACTTCAGCAGGCTGTGTTGTTGCAACAGGCCGCGATGATTGTTTGGCAGTACTTCCGCAACCGAACATTACTAGCGCAATGGCTGATAGTGTAAATATTTTTCCAGCATGTCCAATGTAACGCACAGTTTCATTCCTTTTACATCAAAGTGGGTCAAGTTTATCGCAACCAGTGTGAAAATCTACGTTTGCACGCATAATCTGGACTAACGGCGTGGTATACTTGCCGCATATTTTTGATTTTAATACTGTCCTTTTAAGTACCCGTTGTATTGGATGTACTTATTAGAACGTGTTTAAACGAGTGCACAATACCTAATGACTGACATCGCAACCCTTTATATAGTTCCAACGCCTATCGGTAACTTAGACGACATCAGCGCTAGAGCGATCGAAGTATTGCGCGAGGTAAGCTGGATAGCGGCTGAAGATACGCGCCATAGCGCAAGGCTTTTACAGCATTTTAGCATTGGCACAAAAACGCTGTCGCTTCACGAGCATAACGAAGATAAAAGGGCTTCAATGTTGTGCGAAAAGCTCAAAAACGGAGAGGCGGTGGCTTTAATTAGCGATGCGGGTACACCGCTGATAAGCGACCCGGGCTTTATTTTAGTTCGACGCTGCCGTGAACAGGGTATTCCAGTTAGTGCACTACCAGGGCCATGCGCCGCTATTACGGCGTTAAGCGCATCTGGACTACCTACCGATAAATTTATTTTCGAGGGCTTCTTGCCGGTAAAAATGCAGGCAAGAGAAAACGCGCTTTCTGCGTTGCTTGATAGAACCTTTACTACGGTTTTCTACGAGGCGCCAAGACGCATTCTGGATACCGTAAGCGATATTCAAAAAGTGTTAGGCGAGCGTCAACTTGTTATTGCCAAAGAGCTAACGAAAACGTTTGAAACCTATGTAAGCGGCACGGCGCAAGACGTAATCGATTACTTGCAAGCTGATGCAGCACATCAAAAAGGCGAGTTTGTAGTAATGATTGGGCCGGCTCAAGTCAGTGAACAGGCAATACCCAGTGAAGCTATGACCTTACTGCATACCCTATGTGAATATATGCCGTTAAAAAAAGCGGCCGCAGTGGTAGCGAGTCATTACGATTTGAAGAAAAACGCGCTTTATCAGGCGGGCCTAGACTCTAAGGAATAGGCTCTAAGGAATAGACTCGAAGGAATAAAGTCCAAGAGCAAAAAAATAAGAAACTAGCTTTAGCGCTAACAGGTTTTAACAGACACAAAAAAAACCGCCTTTACGGCGGTTTTCTTTTAACCAAAAGTGCTTACGAAAGACGACCTTTGAAGTCTTCGTAGGTAAATTCTCTTACTACTTCAAACTCGCCATTACTGCGTAAAATACCAATAGCAGGGTGTTCAACGCCGTTAAAGAACGTGGTTTTTACCATGGTGTAGTGCATCATGTCTTCAAACTGTAAACGATCGCCAGCTTTAAGCGGTGTATCAAACGAGTAGGTGTCGATTACATCGCCGGCTAAACATGAGTTACCGCCCAATTTTACATTGTGTGCTTTCTCGTCGGGCATGCCCGCATTAAGCACAGTGGGGCGGTAGGGCATTTCCAGCACATCAGGCATATGTGCTGTGGCGGAAATGTCTAAAATTGCAATATCACCTTCGTTATTTACTACATCAACCACTTCGCAAATAAGCGGCCCGGTTTGCCAAGCCACAGCAGAACCCGGTTCTAAGATTACGTCCAAGTGCGGGTAGCGTGTTTTAAAGTCTTTCAAAGTGGCAATAAGGTGATCAACGTCATAGCCTTCGCGGGTCATCAAGTGCCCCCCGCCCAGGTTTAGCCACTTAAGTTGGCCTAGCCATTTACCGAAACGCGCTTCAATCGCTTTTAGCGTGCGTTCTGTGGCAAAAGAGTCGCATTCACACAGGTTATGGCAGTGAAAGCCTTCAATACCCTCTAAATCAACACCTTCAAGCTCGCTTGCTCTTATGCCCAAACGAGAGCCAGGTGCAGCAGGGTCGTATAGCGGCGTATCTGCTTCCTGATGTTCAGGGTTAATACGCAGTCCTAAGCTTACGTTACTCAGTGCTTCACGATGTGCATGCCATTGAGAAATACTGTTAAACGACAGATGATTTACCAGCGTTGATAACTCCTGTGCGTCAGCTTTCTTGTAGGCGGGTGAATAGGCGTGTACTTCTTTGCCCATCTCTGCAGCGAGTTTGGCCTCCCACACCGAGCTTGCCGTGGCACCGTGTAGATATTGCTTGATGATGTCGAAGCAAGACCACATTGAAAAGCCTTTTAGAGCAAGAATAATACGCGCGCCTGACTGGTCTTGAACGCGTTTCATTAGTTCTAAATTACGGATTAGTTTTGCTTCTTCCAATACATAGCACGGTGAAGGAATATCAGTGCGTAGTGTTAAATCGGTCAATGCAGTAAAGCTCCAAGTAAAGTGTGTTGATAAACGCAATAATAGGGTGTGTTAAAGCGTTACACCAGTGTACTAAATAAAGAAAAAGGGCGCAGAATTAACGCGCCCGTAGTTTCATGTTTATAAGGGCTAGCCTTATTTAGTGAAAGGGCTGCTTTCACATTCAAGCACGTGCCAAGGAAGGCCGTGTTCGTTCAGCATGTCCATGAATGGATCTGGATCGAACTGCTCCATGTTCCAAACACCCGCTTCTTTCCATGTACCGTTCAGCATAAGCGCCGCGCCAATCATTGCCGGAACACCTGTAGTATAAGATACCGCCTGTGCACCTACTTCTTCGTTACACTTAGCATGATCACAGTTGTTGTAAATAAAGATAGTTTTCTCTTTGCCATCTTTAATACCTGTGATGTAGGTACCGATACAGGTCATACCGCTATAACCTTCTGCAAGTGAACCTGGGTTAGGAAGTACCGCTTTCAAAAACTCTAGTGGTACTACTTGCTGGCCTTGGAATTCAACCGGCTCAATGCTGGTCATGCCAATACCTTCAAGCACGCGTAAATGGTTTAGGTATGCATCGCCAAATGTCATCCAAAAACGTGCGCGCTTAAGGGTTGGGAAGTGTTTTACCAACGACTCTAGCTCTTCGTGGAACATCAGGTAAGACGCACGTACACCGATGTTTTGGTAATCTAAGTCTTCACGAACGCTAAGTGGATCGGTTTCTTTCCACTCACCATTTTCCCAGAAACGACCGCGCTGAGTAATTTCACGAATGTTGATTTCTGGGTTGAAGTTAGTTGCAAATGCCTGACCATGGTCACCGCCATTACAGTCAACGATATCAAGGTAGTGAATTTCGTCGAAGTAATGTTTCGCTGCATAAGCGGTATACACGTTGGTTACACCCGGATCGAAGCCGCTACCAAGAAGCGCCATAATGCCTGCATCTTTGAATTTGTCTTGGTACGCCCACTGCCACGAATATTCAAATTTCGCTTCGTCTTTTGGCTCGTAGTTAGCGGTGTCTAGGTAATCAGTGTTGGTTGCCAAGCACGCGTCCATAATTGGAAGGTCTTGGTAAGGCAACGCTAGGTTAATTACTAGGTCCGGTTTTACTTCGTTAATTAATGCTTCAACTTCTTTTGCGTTATCAGCGTCAAGTGCAAACACGCCTTTCACGCGGTCTTCACCTACTTCTTTTTGAAGCGCTTCACACTTAGAAACCGTGCGGCTTGCAAGGAAAATTTCGTCGAAATGCTGAGGTAAACGTGCACATTTTTTCACGGTTACCGACGCAACACCGCCAGCACCAATAATTAAAACGCGAGACATAATCACTAATCCCTAATTTTGCTAATGAATTTTGGGCTGAATGCTAGCAGACCAAACTGATTTGGCAAGCAAAGACCGTCTGCAGCAGCACAAAAAATTTTAATCGTAACCAATAAATTCGGCGCTGCAGTAGGCTTGCTACCAAGCGTGAAGCGTGTGTTATCGCGTTACCGCGTCAAATGGAGGAGATATCACCACTTTGCCATCTACACGATAGTATGGGTATAGCAGAAGACGTTCCTCATTACTTGGCGTTGTCATCGCTATAGCAATGGCGTCTAGTGTTTTGCTGTTCTGTGTATTTACGGTAGCTGCATACACCAGAATACTGAAGCTGCTGGTGTCGGTTGTTGTGTCAATAATGCGCCATTGTAGCTGTTCAATAAGCTGCGATTCTGACTTTTTGCTAGTGGTCTCATCGCTAAAAATGCAGCCGACGCGGCCATTTTCATGTGCCGCTGCAAAAGGGTAGAATACATCGCTAATGGGCAGCATTAATTCGCAAAGTTGGAGTGCTTTAGATACAAGCTCGTTTAAGGGCGTTGGCAGTGTCACTGGTTTTTCTGTCATGGTGTCAGTCCTATGAGTTAGCCTTGCTTCGTTAACACATATTTCTTTTTACGCGCTCACTGACACATTAGTTTAAAGATTCTCAGAATGCCAGATAGACAGCCTGTATAAATACGTCGTCATGCCATTTGTAATGTTTCTCTTTGAGAATTGATTAGCGCGCCCCCTGAAGGCCGCCCGTATGCACTACCACAATATTTGCTCCTTGCTTGAAAGCGCCCTTTGAAAGCATGTCTTTAAGCGCCCAAAATAGCTTACCTGAATACACGGGCTCAATGTGAAAAGGCATAGTGCGGTTAAACGTATCGCAAAACTCTCTCAGCTCTGGCGTTACTTTTGCGTAACCTCCAAAATGGTAGCTGTGATTAATGTTCCAGTTCTGTGTAGGATTTGTCTTCATTGAATGTGCGCAATCAGAGAGAGGCAAAAATTGCTCTACTAGATTTTCTAAATAGCCTTCGCCCTTTAGTACACCAATTCCTATAGCGCTTTGTTTCGGTGTGAGCGCCGAGACTATGCCTGATAATGTCGCGCCACTGGCAACCGGCGCCATTATGGTATCAAAATCTACCGTACTATTTACTTCGCGTACCATCTCTTGAATGCCATAAATGGCAGATGCTTCACTGCCGCCTTCGGGTATAATAAGTGCACTATCAAAACGCCTCTCCAGCTGTGCTAAATAGCTTTCTGTATTTCTCTGTTGGTAGGTTTTTCGGTCTACAAATTCAATGTCTACACCCCATTTAACAAGGTCTTGAAGCATAGGTGATGGCGTTGCACTTTCATGGCCTCTTACCAACGCTGTTAAGGGAATGTCTAGCTCCCTACACGCGAAACCTAACGCATGCAGATGATTTGAATAAGCGCCGCCGAAACTGACGATTTGAGAATGGCTGAATGCTTTCAGCGTATGTTGCAGCTTGCGCCATTTGTTTCCAGAAATCACGCTATGAATGGCGTCATCTCGTTTAACCCACAAGTTAACATTGCTACTCCCTGGCCATTCGGGCGCAAAGGGTTGGCAAGGCGATGGGAGCGTTAATGTAGCCTCTAACGACAGTAAATCATTCAAAAGTGCGAAAACCTAACTGTGATCAATTGGATATCGGTAGCAGTATAACGTTTATATGGTTTAACAACATCAAACAGAGGTTTGATTAACAAATGCTTTCAACTACACACCCTATGAGTTTCGTGCGTCGTTCGGTTTTTTCAGCATGTGTGGCAGCAGCTACTTTTATTTTTCTATCAATAGGACAATCAAGTATGGCGAATGACGACATTCCCAGCGAGGTGCAAGAAAAGGTTCCAAATGCAAAAGTAGTCGGTGAAAAGATGTTTACTTACTATTTTTGGGATGTGTATCGCGCATCATTGTTTGCTCCAAATGGTGAGTATGAAGAGGGTGGCGTATTTGCTTTGAAACTGAACTATCAACGCGAGCTAGAAGGTAAAAAAATAGCCCAGCGTTCTATTGATGAAATGAAAAAGCAGGCTGATTTGTCAAAAGAAAAGGCTGATAAATGGCTTAACAGTATGGAGACTATTTTTCCAGATGTATCTGACGGTCATGTGCTGACCGGTATTGCAACTGAAGATGGCAGTACGGTGTTTTATTCAAATGGTGAGGAAATTGGCAGCGTAGACGACAGTGAGTTCACCACAAGTTTCTTCAATATTTGGTTAGGTGAAAAAACGTCAGAGCCCAAATTTAGAAAGGCGCTACTTGGTCTGTAACAACATCAACACTTTTGTAATGCGCAAGAAGCGTATGTTCCAAATTAGATAAAAGGTATGTTCGAAATGAAATTATTTAAGCAAGTAGCGGTAACAGTATTGGGACTAGGGATTAGCCTAATTGGGCTGTCTGGCTGCTCGGTTTCTGTTGAAGGCAATGATTACAAAGCGGTGCAGCCAGCGTTTGATTTAGAGCAATTTTTCGATGGTGACGTAAAGGCATGGGGAATTGTACAAAACCGTTCGGGCGAAGTGGTACAACGGTTTATTGTTGATATTGCAGGCAAAGTTGAAGGTGACACCCTAACGCTTGATGAGAAATTTGAATATGGTGTTGGTGAGGGTCCAACCGAGCGTGTTTGGACCATTGTAAAACAGTCGGATAACACGTTTATTGGTAGCGCAACGGATATTGAAGGACCTGCCAAAGGTACGTCTTATGGCAACGCGTTTAACTTCCATTATGAAATGGATTTACCGGTAGACGACACCACCTATGCGGTTACTTTCGACGACTGGTTTTGGGCTTTCGATGAAAACACCATGATGAACCGTTCGTATATCAGAAAGTTTGGCATTGTAATGGCCGAAGTTACTATTTTTATGCAGAAGCAGTAATAGCAGGCACAGTTTGAACACGCAAGTTTAATGTGAATTACTTCATTAAGCGAAAGGGTGTTAGTGCATCGGCTTAGTTTTACTTACATAACGTATTAATTTATGTGGTGTTTTCACTTGAAAGTTTAGGTTTGAACCGAGTAGCGTAAAAACAAGGAAGAGACCTTTAGGAGGAATATTTTAAACTTCTGGCTTGTGCCAGAAGCGGACATTCTGCTAATTTTTTCTATCGACTGATTTGCACGTGAAGCAGACCTTGGCTCATTAAGATTTTAATGACACGAATGAGGTAATCAACGGTCATGCTACTAATAAAAATTGAATGGCTGCTTTAGCCGAATACCTATGACAAAGCTCCAACATAAAACTGATAATTCGAGACTAATTCTCCGTACTAGAAGAACACACTTCTGCAATGCTATCTAATTGATGCAATACCCCGCACTCTTTAACCTTCTTATCATGATCGCAAGCAGAACGAATTGAAATCAGTGTTTCTTGTAGTACTTTTAATTCAGCTATCCGATGTTCGATATCGTCAACATGCTTATCTATTGTAGTATTAACGTTTTCGCAGCTATTCTCTGGGTTTGCTCGGGTTTCCAGTACTAATTTAATTTCCTCGATTGTCATATCTAATGCGCGACATTGCTTTATAAACAATAACTGCTTCAGTGCATCTTCAGAGTAGCTTCGATAATTCGATGCCGTTCGCTCAGGTGCAGCCAATAGTGATTTACGCTCATAAAAACGAATTGTCTGAATACTTAACCCTGTCTTAGCTGCCAGAAGCCCAATTTTCATTTTAACTTGCCTAAAGCTTGACTCTATACCAAGTATAGAGTTTACACTCGCGTTATAGGTGAGTAAAGCGAGTGTTTTTATGAGTGGTTGTGGGTGCGAAATTGAGATAAAAGACCAAGAACAAAAGGCAGTTCTCTACTGGCTATTGGGCATCAATGCTGTGATGTTTATCATTGAAATGAGTGTAGGGTTACTCGCTGACTCAACAGCACTTATTGCAGACTCCCTTGATATGTTGGCTGACGCAGTCGTTTACGGTGTTGGTATATATGCAGTAGGGAAAACAATTGTTCACAAAGCCAATGCTGCAAAGGTAAGTGGATATTTTCAATTGGCATTAGGCCTATTAATTTTGTTTGACATAGCTCGTCGCGCAACCTTTGGAAGTGGGCCTGAATCTATGCTTATGATGGGCATGGGCGGTGTTGCACTTATCGCTAACGTTATATGTTTGGCGATAATCAGAAAACAAAAAAATGGCGAGGTGCATATGCGAGCAAGTTGGATATTCTCGGCAAACGACGTCATTGCAAACATAGGAGTGATATTGGCGGGTGTGATGGTTTATCTATTCGATACTCGTTGGCCTGATTTGGTCATAGGTTTTATTGTGTCTATCGTTGTGTTACGAGGCGCAGTCTTAATTCTAAAAGACGCCAGACAGGAATTCCGTGAAAACAGCTCGACGAATGGAGAGATCGTATGAATTTCACTCAAGCAGCAAAACCTTACATACTTCAAAAACTGAGCGCCGCGCATCAATCCCTTTCGAACAATGACAATAAAGCAGGATTTAAGGCCTTAGAGGATGCTCATGTCATCGGTCAGCACTCAACATACCACCACACACGAGTGCATTATGAAATGCTTAAATTTGGAATAGAACGCCGCGACCTTAAAGAGATATTTGGACAAATTTTTAGAATGCTAGGTGCGCTGACTAAAACTCCAATTGGCTTATTGCCTGAGGGCAATACTGGTGGGGCAAACGTGAGTCCATTCAAGTCAATGTCTATTTCACCCGAAAACAAAGCCATATTGGAAAAAATTAGAAATGCACAGTCATAACCATTCACACTCGCAAGAGAATTCAACCGACGCGTCTAAACGTATTGGATGGGCGTTTTTCTTAAATGTGGTGTTCACTGTTATTGAATTCATTGGTGGATGGCTTACCAACAGCACCGCTATTATGGCTGACGCAGTGCACGATTTGGGTGATAGTCTTTCCATTGGTACAGCGTGGGGATTAAACAAGCTTAGCGATAAAGATTCTAATCAAACATTCTCATACGGCTACAAAAGATTTTCCTTACTCGGTGCATTGATTAACGGTATTGTGCTGACGGTAGGCTCCATTTGGATATTGCTTGAAGCGATACCTCGTTTGGCTGAGCCTGAAATGCCCCAAGTTGAAGGGATGGTTTTATTGTCTATCTTTGGGATGGCAGTAAACGGCTTTGCGGCTTATAAACTGAGTGAGGGAGACTCATTAAATGAGCGAGTCCTCAACTGGCATTTGCTGGAAGATGTGCTTGGTTGGGTAGCAGTATTTATCGTGTCCATCGTCTTAATGTTTAAGCCTTGGCCTATTTTAGATCCAATCTTATCCATTGGCTTTACTTTGTTCATCCTTTTCAATGTGTTCCGCAATCTCAAAGAAACCCTAATGCTGTTTTTGCAAGCAACGCCCGATGAAGAACAGCTTTCAAAGATTCGAAGCGATTTACTGGCAAACGATAAGGTAAGTGATCTTCATCATTTTCATATTTGGTCTCTAGACGGTGAGCGTAACGTAATGACGGTCCATCTTGTTCTTGATGAAGATGTCAGTCTTGAGCACCTCCAATCACTCAAAGAAAACATACACAGTTCGTTAGAAAAGTATAAATTTGAACATACGACAGTTGAGCTGGAGTTTGCTAATGAACAATGTCGTGACGAAGTGAATTAGGCTTGGTAACCTTTCATACATGAAAAATCTAAAACGCATAAGTTACATCGTGATCTCGCTGATACTCTTTCAGTCGTTTTCTGCTGTGGCGAATTCGTTAGATTTTCATGCAATAGACATTCAGCACTTGCAACACGAGCATAAGCATTCTGAGCACGAGCAAGTGCAGTCTGAGCTGTCTGCCAATGAAACCAGTGATAAAGTAAGTACAGAGCACCACAATCCTGCTGATTGTCACCATTGCGGCCACTGCCATGGCACACATGCACAATGGGTCAGTCAGAGTCATATCAACAGTCTGAAAACAGTGGTTTCAGTCCACAATTTCAACTATTTAGATGCGGTAATTGACGCACCTATTAACCGCTTACTTCGCCCCCCCAAAATTACTTCCTAGTACGTTTTTTCGATAGCACCGCGCTGATAACACTCGCGATGCTAAATATTGATAAATTATTAGGATATTCCAATGAAAATGTTTCCTATTTTCGGGCATGCATCTGCCATTGTGTGCAGTTGCATACTGGGCTTATTACTCAGTCCACCGACCGCTCATGCGGCGAAAACCAACAGATTTGTAGACAAAAGTGTCCAAGCGCCCATACGAGAAACGCTGACTCTTGAGGACGCTATTAGACTAACACTTGCCAATAATCCAAGTCTGTATGAGTTTAAATTTAAACAACGTGTTATAGACGGAGAGTCAAAAACGGCGGCGCTTAAACCCGCATTGAATGCAGGGGTTGAATTAGAGAACTTTTTGGGAACTGGCGAGGTATCAGGTCTCAAAGAGCTTGAAGTTACCTTGACATTATCATCAGTGTTACAGCTCAATGATAAGCCAGCAGCAAGGTTGAATGTACTCTCTGAACGAAGAATACAGCAAGATGTTGAAAAGCGAATACTCACCTTAGATATCCTCGGTGAGCTTAATCGTCGTTACATCAAAGTACTCGTATTGCAGGCGAACTTAGACGTCATAAAAGATGCAGAGGCACTTGCACTTTATACATTGAATGCCGTAACGAAACGCGTTGAAGCAGGCGCGTCCCCCTTGTTAGAACAAAAACGTGCCCAAGCTGCGCTGGCCCAAGCAAAGCTCGATGTTAATCTAGCTCAACAGGACCTAACGTTTGCCTTGCGCAGTTTATCCATCATGTGGGGGGAGCAGGTACCGAGCTTTAAGCGTGTGGAAGGCGATCTTTTTGCTTTTAATAAGATTGAGTCGTTTGATGCGCTGGCAGTCGCAATCCAAAATAGCCCTCACATTGACCTATACGCTAAACAAAGCCGTGTGCAAGCGGCGCAGCTTCGTTTAGTGCAAGCGAATAACCGCGCTGATATTGAGTGGTCAGCGGGGCTTCGCAGAATGCAAGGTATTGATGAAACAGCACTGGTTGCCGGAGTAAGCGTTCCATTGTTTCAAAAAGAACGAAACCTTGGTGAATATGAAGCAAACAGGGCACGTCTTGACGCAATAGAGCAGCAAAGACAAAGCAACGTTCGAAGCCTATTACATTCAGTTAATCAAGCGTTAGGCGAACATACACGAGCATTGCTAGAGATTGACACACTTCAGCGCAAGGTGATTCCTCCGTTAAAGGGCGCGTTAGATTTAGTCGAGAACGCCTATTTGGAGGGCCGTTTCAGCTACTTGGAATGGGTAACTACTCGACAAGAATTTCTGACAACCCGGCTGACATTAATAGAGGCAGCGTCTCAAGTTCACTTAAGCAAAACAGAAATTGAAACACTCACAGGTCTCGCGCTGACGAATGAGCACAATGATGACTCATTTCACCCAAGTCACAAAAGCAATTGGCAGCAGTCATCTAACATTTCGATAAGAAGTCATGATTATGAATAAATTCACAATACAAAAAGTACTTATTTCTATCTTCACCCTTAGCCTTTATAGCCTAACCGCAATCGCAGGAGGTAAACACAGTGATGTAAGTTCCAGCGATCAAGACAATCACGCAGGTGAAGTCGTAAGAATGAGCAATGAAACAGCAATTCAGAATGGTATTTCTGCAACTCCCGTGCTCGCACGCGATATTGCGTTAACGAGTACGCTTTATGGGCGAATTAGTGCAGACCCCGCCTCATTAAGTCATATAAGAGCACGGTTTGACGGTGTTATTAAAGATGTAAAAGTCAACATTGGCGATTCCGTTAAGAAAGGTGATATTTTAGCGGTTGTTGAGTCCAATGAGAGTTTAAAAAGTTATTCCATCACGTCACCTTTTGATGGCAATGTGATTGCGCGACATGCGAATAATGGTGAGTTATCAAACGGGCAAGTACTTTTTTCGTTAGCTAACTATAAAAACGTATGGGCACAGCTGACCGTTTTTTCACAAATGCTTAGCAGCATCAAGGTTGGACAGTCAGTTGAACTAAGCCACGCAGGTTTCAACCAAACCTCCAAGATTGCATATATTACGCCTTCAGCTGATGGCAATCCACACTCTCTTGCCAATGTAGCTGTCGATAATAGTACTGGATATTGGCCACTCGGTACGCTGGTCAAAGCACAAGTTACGACGTCAACTAAGTCAGTAAGTCATTCGGTTCCTCTATCTTCTGTGCAAGAGTATGAAGCCAAACAAGTTGTTTTTGTGGTTGAGGGTGATGAGTATGCGCCCAGAGCGGTAGAGCTTGGTGTCTCAGATGGTCACTATATCGAGGTTATCAGTGGCCTTGAAGCAGGCGAACGCGTCGTGGCTTCCAATAGCTACATAATTAAAGCAGATTTGGAAAAATCGGAGGCAGGCCATGATCATTAATGCCTCACTACAACTGATATTTCCCTGTCAAATGGCGTGTAGTTCTAAGGGAGGTTTAAGATGCTAGTTTCCATTATTCGTACCGCAATCGAAAAGCGCGGTATTTTTCTGATGCTTTCCTTTTTGGTGATTGGATTAGGCCTATTCAGTTATCAAAAGCTGCCTATTGATGCCGTACCCGATATCACCAACGTTCAGGTACAAATCAACACACAAGCAGAAGGTTATTCACCGCTTGAAACTGAACAACGTATCACCTTTTTGGTAGAAAACGCTTTGGCAGGATTACCAAACTTGGACTACACACGTTCACTATCGCGCTATGGCTTATCACAAGTGACGGCCGTTTTTGAAGAAGGCACGGATCTCTATTTTGCCAGAAACCTCATAAACGAACGGCTAGGCATTATCAAAAGCCAATTGCCCGATGGTATTGAGCCTAAGATGGGGCCGATTGCCACAGGTTTGGGTGAAATTTACATGTACACGCTTAGCGCGAAGCCCGGCACAGTAACTGTCGATGGCAGAAAATTTGATGCAATGGCGCTTCGAGAGTTACACGATTGGGTGGTGAAACCTCAACTGGCCTTGGTGAAAGGGGTAACAGAGGTTAATGCTATTGGGGGGTTTACCAAACAGTATCATGTGAAGCCTAATCCTCAACTTATGCTTAATTACGGCGTTAGTACTGACGATTTATTGCGGGCATTAAATCGAAATAACGCTAATCAGGGCGCTGGGTACATTGAACGCAACGGCCAGCAAATACTAGTACGTTCACAAGCGAGACTTTCGAGCGTTGAGGACATCGGTAACGTGGTGGTAACGCTTACAAACCGATCTCCCGTCACGGTAAGTGACATTGCAGAGGTCGCCATCGGTAAGGAGCTTAGAACGGGCGCTGCAACACGAGAAGGTCAAGAGACGGTGTTGGGCACAGCTATGATGCTAATAGGCGAAAATAGCCGAGCTGTTGCGCTAGACGTGGCTGATAAAGTGGATGAAATCCAAGCAAGCCTGCCAGAGGGCGTAATTATCCAAAGTGTATACGATCGCACTACGCTCGTGGATAAAGCCATCAATACAGTACAAAAAAACCTTGTTGAAGGCGCACTACTCGTTATTGTTGTCTTATTTTTATTGCTGGGCAATATACGGGCAGCAATTATCACCGCCGCTGTCATCCCACTTGCCATGCTTGCCACAATAATAGGCATGGTACAAACGGGCGTTAGCGCGAACCTAATGAGCTTAGGTGCGTTAGACTTTGGACTGATTGTTGACGGAGCGGTTATTATCGTCGAGAACTGTATTAGGCGATTAAGTGAATCGCAGCGGCGAACGGGTGCAATACTGCCTCTTAAAGAACGGCTGGAAGTCGTATTTGAGGCAACGAATGAGGTGATACGCCCAAGTCTATTTGGCGTGATGATAATCACGATTGTGTACATTCCTATCTTTAGCTTAACAGGTGTCGAAGGGAAGATGTTTCACCCAATGGCGGCTACCGTAATATTGGCATTGCTAGCGGCAATGGTATTTTCAATCACCATTGTGCCCGCAGCTGTTGCTATGTTTATGTCAGGCAAAGTCAGTGAAAAAGCGAGTCCAATAATCACTGGGGCTAAATCAGTTTACCGCCCTGTACTGGAGTGGGCATTAAAATTACGATGGTTGGTAGTAGGTGCAGCAACATTACTCGTAGTTATCAGTGTTTGGTTTGGGATGCGCCTAGGTTCTGAATTTGTGCCGCAACTAGATGAGGGTGACATAGCCCTTCATGCAATGAGAGTGCCCGGCACAGGAATTGAACAAGCTGTCGATATGCAAAAACGGCTTGAACAGGTCATTATGCAATACCCACAGGTAAACACCGTATTTGCTAAAACGGGTACTGCTGAGGTGGCTACTGATGCTATGCCACCCAACGTCACTGACACTTTTGTAATGCTAAAACCAATTGATGAATGGCCAAACCCTGCATTATCGAAAACGGAATTTGTCGAGCAATTGGAGAGGGATCTTCAAAATGTACCCGGCAATAACTATGAGTTTACGCAACCTATACAGATGCGCTTTAACGAATTAATTAGTGGCGTTAGGGCAGATTTAGGGATCAAGATATATGGTGATGATCTGGATAAGCTGCGGGATTCAGCTGGTGATGTTTTATCCGTATTACAAGATATTCCGGGCGCTGCTGATGCACGAGTAGAACAAGTAGATGAGATCCCCATCTTCACGGTGAACCCGAAGCCTTATGCGCTGGCGCGTTACAACTTAGACGTAACTGACTTGCAAACGTGGTTAAGTGCATCAGTTGGCGGCAAAGAAGCTGGTTTGGTATTTGAAGGCGACAGACGCTTTGAGATTGTTGTTCGTTATCCTGAAGAGATTCGCAATGATTTAGAAGCGCTGGGAAATATACCCATCATGACCAATGATGGTGAGTATGTGCCAATCGCCGAGGTGGCTGAGCTTGAATATACCAATATACCCAGTCAAATAAGTCGAGAAAACGCAAAACGCCGTATCGTCGTCACAGCAAATGTGAGAGATCGTGATTTAGGCTCTTTTGTCAATGATGCTAAAGAGCAAATCGCAGCCAATGTGGCACTGCCGAGTGGTTATTGGATAAGTTATGGTGGAACGTTTGAGCAATTGGAAAGTGCAAGTCAACGACTGAGCTTGGTTGTGCCCGCAACGCTTTTCCTGATCCTTGCATTACTTGTGATTGCATTTGGCTCAGTCAAAGACGCCTTGATAATTTTCACAGGCGTCCCTTTGGCATTAACTGGCGGCATCTTTGCTCTTTGGATCAGAGATATGCCTCTTTCAATATCGGCAGGGATTGGTTTTATCGCGCTCTCTGGTATTGCTGTATTGAATGGTCTGGTAATGCTGTCTTTTATCAGGCAGAGGATGGAAGAGACTGGCGAGTTGGTAAACTCGATTATTGATGGTGCAATGACTCGCTTGCGGCCAGTGCTGATGACAGCGTTAGTGGCGAGTCTTGGTTTCGTGCCCATGGCGCTTAACGTAGGTACTGGCGCAGAGGTGCAGCGACCTCTGGCAACGGTGGTCATTGGTGGGATCATATCCTCTACCTTGTTAACTCTGGTTGTACTACCTGTACTCTATAGACTCGTTCACTATAAGGTGAATTAGCAGCACTGGGGCATTTGGGTTTATAAATCAATGCCCCGGATTTACTTACCCCCATGACGATCATTCGACTTCTTTTGACAAAATGGGGAGGTGGCTCGTAAATCGCTTTGTAATAAAAATTTGGAGTTGTAGGGTTGGTTATCAATTGTAATATTCAACATTCGGCTTTTGGAGGCGCATCCTGTGGACTATTGTGGTCTGAATAACTGCTTTATGCCACTGAAGAGTCAGTCAGAATAAAGCATATTAACTTCCGCTTATGGTAAATATCGGAATCAAGAGCAGAGAGCCCTGAACGTCTGCTGTTTGTCTGAAGCGGTCTTGCGAGTTAGAAATATCCAATGTCCGCTTCACGCTCTCAAGAGACTGTTAATTTGTGCTCAGTTCTATTTCTGAAAGTATTAGGTTAAGTCATGACCAATTTAATTGAGCATAGTTTAACGGTTGTTAACTAAAGTCTATTTTGTGTACTCAACAGATAGCCTGTTCTTGGTGTAGCTTTATTCTTCAGCAAAAATTGAGCAATCTCGTACTCAATTCAATAATTCGTTCTTTATCTCTATATGTCCCAATCTGTCTATTATTCGGCTTAATTTGAATAAGTTTTTTCTAATGTGGACGATTCAAGCTGTATTAATTTCTTCATAAACCTGTTACAAAGTACAGGCACCATAAATGCGCAATGGATTGTGAATATGCGCATGGAAGCAAAATAACAACAATAAATAAGTAAAATTCCATGCGAATAACACAACAAAAGCAACGCTGGCTAATGCTGCCGGCAGTACTGTCGTGCGCGTCTGTTTTTGCAGCGCCGCCTCAAGGGTATTACGATTCAGTTGATCAAACTAACGCAGATACACTGAAAAGCACACTTCACGAAATCATTGACGATCATCAACGTTTTCCTTATACCAGCTCTGCAACAGACACCTGGGATATCTTGGAAATAGCTGATGAAGACCCTTCTAATCCCAACAATGTAATTACTATTTATAAAAACGAAACGTACACCAAATTCGGTGGTGGTAACTCGTTTTATAATAGAGAGCACAGCTGGCCGAAGTCTTATGGTTTCCCGAATGATGGCAGCAGTAA
>ENA-OWNT01001875-OWNT01001875.1-seawater-metagenome-genome-assembly--contig:-NODE-1875-length-23923-cov-10.242095_pt1 | contig 23923 bp, 16 predicted proteins | sample MGYA00238136_ERZ651165 | MGnify/ENA primary metagenome ERZ651165 (study PRJEB26861, sample SAMN08777766) | seawater metagenome | isolation source: coastal seawater | place: USA: Florida | collected...
GCCTCCACGTCTATGCCGATGTGGTCCCCTCCCTACGCTCCGAAACGGCGTCTATCGCTTGGCGTTAGGCGAAATGCTCCGAGGATGATAGTACGACCACGGAGGCCTGATGGCGGGAAAGAATGAGACCGAGGACTGGATTCAGGCACTGCTTTCGCGGGCGTTCCTCCGTCTCTGGAGTGTGCCGAATCCTCTCCGAGACGCAAACAACCACGAGATGTGTGACTTCGTGTCGGTCTTCGGTGATGACGTGCTTGTGGTCTCCGTGGGCTACCGACAGTTGAGTCCAGTGGACACCTCGCAGGTAGACATTGAGCGGTGGAATCGCAAGGTGGTTGAGAAGTCCGTGCGCCAACTGACTACCGCCAAGCGTCGCCTGATGCGTATGGATGCGGTCCGCGAAGAAGACGGTACGAGGAAGCTGAGACTTCCAGAGCCCGAAAGTGCCCGATACCACCTCGTCTCTGTTGTCCTCGGAGCCCGTGACGTGATTCAGACACCGGCGCTCGTGCACCGAGACGGCCTCATTCACATGCTCAACGAGAACGCCGCGCCAGCGGTGTTCGGGACGCTTGACACCGCGGTCGACCTTCTGCAGTTTCTCAACTCCGTGGAGCAGGCATTTTCCAGGGAGCAGCTTGACGTCGCGACTCCCTACGAGGACATTCTCGCGCTGTTCTTGACGAACGATCGTCGCTTTCCGTCTGAGGTAGAGCGGTTCCACCTCCTGCCCGGTCTTTGGGAGTCGTTTTCAAACGGGGAAGCGTTCGCCTACAAGCGTGTTGCCGATCAGGCCAGCGCTGCGTGGGACAACCTGATTGAACAAGTAGGTGAATACTGGGCGCAGCCGAATGTCCCAGCCAATTCCCAGTACTCCAACACGGAAGAAATCCTGCGCGCCATGGCGTCCCAGTCTCGAATCAACCGGAGGATTCTGGGGGCTGCATTCGTTGACTTCATACGCAGGGTGAAGGCTGGCCAAGTCGTCTTCGGCTACGTGCCAGGACCAGAAACATCGTTCGTCTTCCACTGGATGCCTCATGGCACTCCCGGAGAAAAGAGGCAGGCGGCGTTGGCGGGTTGGTGTCTTCGTGTTCGCCGGGACCTCCGGGACACCAGGGCGGTGGTCGGGATAGGCGTTGATCTCTGTTTCGAGAGCTGGCGGATGACCGGCTACGCACACTGCGGCATCTTTTGTGGCCCGAATGACGCGGAGGTTTCCGAGTTGTACGATGCTATTGCTGACTTGCCACCTTTGTCGAGATCACCGGCCATTCGGCTTCATACAAATGAGTTTCTGCCGTTTGTGGTTACCCAATCGGTCGCTCCGCACTTCGCCTAACTGGCGATAAACGCCATATCTCCGCTGCAGTCGGTGCCCAAATCGTCATAGTCGCTCCGGCAGCAAGCTGCCTCCACGTCTATGCCGATGTGGTCCCCTCCCTACGCTCCGAAACGGCGTCTATCGCTTGGCGTTAGCCGAAATTCGCTCACCGGCTTTCCGTCAGCAAGGGCAGGCCCCTATACCGAACTGACTGTGCCGGGTGTTGGCGAAGGTGCGACTGGCCGAGGATATACTCGGTGACGCTTCAACTTCCGTCCAGTGTCAACCACACGAAGGCCGGCGAACTCGACTGCCTCCAGGACCATCTCGTTGGTGTTCAGGGCGTCGTCAATCCTCCAATTCTCACGAAGTTGCTGGCGAATCCACCCTACGGTTCGATGAGTCGTGCTCTTCTGCATGGAATGGTAAACCGCAAGCGATACTCCGCCGTCGATTAGTACCGATTCCTGTAGCCCAGTGTCGAGCATACTGACCACTGCGTAGAAGTCACGCAGCACCTTCTTCCACTCACGCTCCGAGACAGTTTGCCGAGTTGCAAGTATCGATTTTGCTGGGCGGTGCGGTGCGTCGGCCGCTGCCAGGCCCTGGTCGTGGGCTATGTCGTTGCGGAGCTTGTAGTGCCCGTCGAGCCGAGTCAGATGCACTCGGGAAGGCATGGTTCTCAGGCCGAACCTCGTCCTAAAATGCTCAACTCGTGTACTATATTCGCCCTTGATGCATCCGTTCGCCGTCTTAATCGCCTGCTTCACGAGTCCGCTGAACTCCACGTCGTCGTCCAACACCTCTGGCACTGCGCGGAAATCCTTCGTGCTCGGCATGGATTGAGGGCGGTAGAGCAGCGCCAGAGCGAAGAGGTTTGCCATGTAGTGCCCCTGGGTTTCCTGGACAGTTGGTTGCAGGCATTCAGGCCGCGCATGCGGCCGGTTGAGAGAGTAGCGAACGGATTTGGTCAGGTGTGCGGTGTTGGTGTTTCTGGACAAGCCAGCCTGAGTTGTATTGCTGCCTGAAGCGACAGAGGGCCTTGTTGAGGTGGTCGACGTCATCGAAGACCTCGACCCAGAGCAGCTGCTCCTTGAGCGTGCGGATGAAGCGCTCCGCGACTCCGTTGCACTCGGGCTCTGCGACGAAGGCCGGGGTGGAGCGGATGCCGAGGAACTGGAGCTCCTCCTGGAAGTAGTGGCTCATGTACTGGCTGCCGTGGTCGTGTCGGAGCGAGAGGCCCTGGGCGACATCGGCGGCGTACTGGCCGAAGTGGCGGCGGACGCCCTGACGGATGGGTTCGAGGGCCTCGTGCCGGGTACCTCGGCTGGCGGCGTGGATGCCGATGCACTCGGCGGTGCAGTGGTCCACGGCGAGGAAGATGGTCGCCGTGCCAGACAGGGTGAGGACCGAAGTGGCGTCGGTGCCCCAGATTTCGTCGGGCATGTCGGTGGTGATTCGACGGTCGTGGGCCTTGTTTCCTCGGGTCCGGCGGGGGTGGTGGGGTGCCGACAGTCCGTGTGCTCGCATCAAGCGCCTGACGCGCTCCTTGGAGGTCCTGGTGCCCTGGTGCCGGAGGCGAGCCCAGACTTTGCGGTAGCCCTCGCCGTGGAATGGAGACGCCTCAATGACCCCGCGGATGCGCTCCACCAGCTCATCGTCGAGGCAAGGCCCGGTTGGGCCTCGCCGACGAGCTGGCGGACGCACCGCTCCCTGCCGAGCCAAAGAAGCATTGACTGTGGAACGGGGGACTCTCCAGACCTTGCAGGTGCGAGCCACGGAGTACCGGCGGCCGGTGGCAGGCGATTTCTCTTCGCTCACCGACGCGACCGCCGACGGCCCAAAGGGACGCCAGCCTCCAGTCTGTCGACCTTCTTCTCGAGCAGCTCGTAGTCCATGGTCACCTGGCCGAGCTTCCGCTCCAGCTCCAGAATGCGCTCGTCACGGTCGTCACGGGCCCGAGACCGCAGGGCACCCAGGCCCCCTTCGAGGAAGGCCTCCCGCCACTTCGACAGGGTCGAGCCATTCACGCCGAGCTCACGCGAGACCAGGTCAAGGTCTTCACCGCGGAGCAGGCGGAGGACGGATTCACGTTTGCGCTTGGCCGAGAAGCGGCCGCGTTCGGACTTGGGCATCGGGACTCCTGAGAGTGCTTATCAGGTGTCCAGGAAAACTCTGGGGCATCCCAAAACCAGCCTCGGCCCATCCGACAGAAACCGGACCCAGCGCCCAAGTCGGGCCCGTGCTCATTCGGTCCAAATTCCCCTCCGAGCCCACTCGGCTGGTCCCCGAATCCTTCGATCCGACCCGCTCAGCGAGCCAATGGCGTCCACCGACAAGCTTGCCGCCTTTCCTGGCGCCGACGGCCCTGGCGTGGTCCAACAGTCAGCGGGACAGCCACCAAGCCTGTCCGGCCTTGTGACCAAGGCGGACGATCTGCCCTCCGCCATCGGAGTCCCGGAGCCGCTCCGACAGCCCCAACCCCGTGGCGAGCCCCTGTTGATGCGCGGTCTGAAGCTCGGACTGGGTGTAGACCCGCACCTCCACGGTCTGCGGCCACGCAGCGGCGCAACCTTCCCATCGACCTCTGGAGCAGCCTGCTGGTAGGCGACCTCGTCCAGCCGTCGCCCGCGGCTTTCCTTGTGGCCCTCGGCCCGGACTGAGTGACACCACGACCTCACCGCAGCCCGACCCCGACCCCGGCAGACACCAGGCCCGCCCCGAGGCTGCTCCAGCCCACCGTCACGGCCAGGCGATTCCACCGCTCCAAGCTGGCCGCAGCCGCCGCATCGGTCGTCGTTCGATAGTCCTGCCGCGCCTGCTCCCCCAGCACCAGGGCCGGCACCGACAGCGCGACCAGTCCGCCTCCTGCGAGTAGCCAGGTGGCCGGACGCGCGGGGGCCGGACGCAACGTCACCGGCACTTCGCCCTCGACCCACCAGGTCTCCGTAGACCGTTCCGGCCCCGCGGCCTGCTGGACCACCGCCGGAAGCAGGGGGTCCAGCCTGCGGGCAGGGCTGCCGTCGACCAGGAGGCCCCGTCGGAGGCGAACGGTTCGAACTCCGGTAGAGGGTGCTTGCTGCATCGCCGAGTCCACGAGCCCACCTGGCGGGGCCAGCTCCGAGGGTGCCTGCCAGTTCGGGTCCGCGCGTCGTGCAGCTGCCAGCTCTACCGCCGCACGGTCGGGCTGTTCATCGAGAAAGCCCACCAGGGCCCGAGACAGATGCACACTCGCCGCGTCGGCAGGGGAAAGAACGGGTGCGCACACACCCCTGCCCACAGGAAGCTGTAGCTGCACCGCGGCCGATCGGACCCCGCGCGTGTCGTGGCGAACCCAGGCGGACTGAACCCCCTGCGCGGCCGCCTGGAGCGACGGCGCCCCCGGCGGGCAGGCCGCCCAGACCGTACCCGGCCCGAGGCTGGCCCACACCACAGCCGCACGTCCCCACATCAGCCTACTCCGAGCCCGGCTCGGCGCCGGTCGTCTCCGCTGGCACCGGAACCTCGACCATCACGGTGCATCGGTAGCGGTCCCCCTCCGGTGTCACCCGAGTCTCCACGCATTCGTGGGTTGCCTTGAGATGGGAGTAGGTGCCGCTCGTGTGGGCACTCACTTTGACGTCGATGTCACCGCTCCCGTCCAGGACCATCGAGCCGCTGGTCGAGATGCCCGAGCGCATGGAGGCCTGGTGGGTCGCGTCGGCCATGGCGCCCATGCAGGCCTCCCGGCGGCTCCCGCCCCACTCGAACTGCCCCTTGACCCGCCACTTGTCGGTCGAGTCCTTCGGCTGGAGCTGCACCCACGCGCCACAGCCGATGGTCTGCGAGCCGCCCGCCACAGCCGGCGAGGACACGCCCCCATCCACCAGAGGCCCGAGGCTGCCGACGGTGTAGGCGAAGTAGAGCGGCTCCTCGACCTGCCAGGCCTGCTCCCACGACTCCTCGCGGTGCAGGTCCGCGGCCGCCATGGCGCCACGAGGAGCGCCCCGCACACTGCCCCGGCCGGAGTGGCCCCGGTAGCTCGAGACCGTCGCCGTGCCCTGTACGAAGCTGCTGATGTAGCGGTCCGGGCAGGCGTGGGTGGTGCAGCAGTCGCGCAGGCCGTCGATGTCGTCGACCACAGCCCGCGCCACGGCGGTTTGTTGGTAGTCGACGCGCACCTGCACGCTGTCCCCGGCAGCGGCCCTGCCACCGGTCACCGCAGGGATGCTCAGAGCGGCGGCGCGTCCGTGGTCGAGCGCGATGTGCTCCTGACGATGCATCCCACCCCCGGCCACCTCCCACCGGAAGAAGCGCGAGCAGGACAGCGAGGCAGCCTGCATCTCGTCGTCCAGCGCAGCACCCTCCGCGAAGAAGCGGCCGATCATGCTGAAGGGGTTGTCGTTGGGAACGGGGAGGAGGTGGAAGTTGCTGGTCGCAGGCGCGTCGACCTGGGGCGGCGGTGCCAGGGTCTTGCGGGCCTGACCGGCGACAGGGACGGCGGTGGCCGCGATGAGGACGATGCCGAGGCCAGCGCGGCCAGACCAGAAGAGACGAGACATCAGTGCTCCTTGGAAGCGCCGGACCTGCCGGCAGGTTCAGCCTCTGTTCCGAGTGAGCGAGCGGAGCGTGACACCGCACCGCCCGAAAAGCTCACTCCGAACGGAAGGGGGCGTCTGCTACGTGGTGGCCCAGGTGCAGCTCGATGGGCGGTGGCTGCCCCAGTCGTCGCGCGATCTCTGCCCACCGGGTCCGCGCGATGGCCGCCCCTGGACACAGGGCCACCGCCGGGTCGTCGGAGTCGAGCAATGCACCGTGCAGCTCGCCCAGCAGGCCTTCCGCCTCGACCAGCCACCGGGTCTCCGCGTCCTGGAGTCCCTCCCGGAACAGCACGGCCTGGTCTTCGGTCAGGTGGGTTGGCACCCACGTCTCGGAAAAGGCATCGGCCAGGACCACCGCCACATCGGCCCGCAGGCGCCGGGCATCCACGTCGGTGCAGGCGGTGGCAGACACCCCGTCGAGGGACTGCCACACGGCGAGCGCCCTCCCTTCGAAGCTCCGTAGGGCACGCTTCGACCGCCGGTCCGCCTCCATCGGGGCCCACCGGGAGTGGTCTTCGTCGAGGCCATGGTCGTCCCGGAGCTGCGCGAGCCTCACTTCAGCGGCCTCAAGGCGCACCCGAGCCGCCGCCAGGTCGGTCTGGACGGCACCCTGGGGGAGGCGGACATCCCACTCCAGCCAGTGCAGCTCCGCGAGCTGGGGTGTCCTTCGCTCCAGCAGGTCCCCGAGGGCCACCACGACGGCGAGGTCGGGGGTCGAGGAGCCCGCCAGGGCATCGACATAGAGGTCAGCGGCCACCCCGTCCTCGTGGCAGGCCTCCGCAAGGCGGGCGAGCTCGATGGGGGCTTGCTGCTGCAACCTCGGCTGGGTGAGTGACGCGCGCACGAACTCGCGGTCCGGACAGTCCGTGGCCTCTGCGAGCACCGCGGCCTCCGCCGCCAGGGGCGCGGCTTGGAGGGCCGGCGGAGGCTGGGTGGCCGCATCGAGCAAGGTCGTCAGGGCCTGGCCGAGTCGCATCGTGTCCCGGTAGCGCACGGCGAGGTCGACGCGGTGAGCGGGGGTGGCCGGGTGGTCGATGAAGCGCGTCACCATCAGCACCTGGCCTTGCTCGGCGAGGCCTGGGAGGTGGGCGTCGTTGGCGTAGCGGGTGCCGAGGTGGGCGGCCTCCGCGGCATCGGGATGGGTGTGGTGGTCGCGCGCGAAGGCGAGGTGGGCGCGTGCGGCCGCTTCGAGGTCTGGCGGTGCGGCAGGAGGTGACGCCACCACCGAGGCAGGCCCTTGGAAGGACATCTGCACCGGGGCTTGCACGCGGGCGTCGCACCATGCGCCGAGGTCGCCGTTCCGATGCCCTTGCTGGTAGCGGTAGATGAGGAGACCTCGCTCCACCTCCACGGCGGCTTCGTCCCAGTCGGGCCCCGAGGCTCCATGGACCGCTCCCAACAGGGCCTCCGCCAGGTCGGGCCGGCCCACCAGGGTCAGGTTGCGGACCGCATCGAGGGCTGGCTCGGTCTCTCCTGTCACTCCCCAGCCCGACCACAACGCACACGCATACATCGCCCGGACCGCGTGATCTGCCGGGGTGGCGGGAGCAGACGGGTCGAGGTCACGGAAGTGCAGCTCCACCGCGCGTCCGGCGGCCTCCGCCCAGGTCTCGACGACCACGCGGCGCCGCTCGGCGGGCGCACCGGGACCCAGGCGGTGAAACACTCGTGCAGCGAGCCAGGCGGCGAGGTGGGGCCGCCCGCTGGCGAGGTGGCGGTCGACCAGGGCGGCCACATCGTCGAGCGCCGTCGGATGGTCGGGCAGTGCAGCGTGCCCACTGTCGACCAGCCTGGACAACAACGCCCACCAGGGCTCCGCGAAGGGGGCGTCCGGCGCGTCCGCAAAGAGGCGCTCGATGTGGGCCTGGGTCGGAGACACCACGCGGTTGTGCCAGGCCCAGGCCGCATCGGCCCGAGCGAGTGCCACGTCCCCGTCCGCCGCCTGCACTCGGTTCCAGGCACTCTTCGGCTGGACTTGCGCCACAAAGGCATCGGCTGCCGACTCGATGTCCGCGAACTCGAGCTCCCCTCCGGAAACCCGGGGCGCCCGCACCCGCGCGCCGACGACGGCGGCCCGCATCGCAGGTGCCTCCGCATGGTCCGGGAAGCGGGCGAGGTGCCGCATCGCCGAAGCTTCCGCCAGCACGAGCGCATCGTTGTGCAGGGCGGCCCGGACGACCGTCCGCAGCCCCCGGTCGAGGGCCCAGTCGGCGGACAGGCCCTCAAGGTCGGCTTCGAGGGTCTGCACCTTCGCCCCTGGCGTGCGCGCGGTGAGCCAGGCAAGGGCATCGACCGCTTCGACCTGGTCCTGGGCCTTGCCGTCGAGCACCAGACCAGCGGCGAGCTCACGCTGGAGTCCACGGAGCAACACCATCCGCGCGTTGGCGTGGTCCCCGGCCTCCATGAGCAGCAGTCCGGCGTAGGTGGCGATGGTGAGGGACTCGGGGCCGACCTCCCCGGTCCCGGTGGCCCGCAGCATCGCGCGCCGGGCGGCGGGGAGGTCTCGGCGTTCCAGCCAGTTGTGCAGTCCGAGGTGGAAGTGGGCGCGGGGCGCCGCAGGACTGGAGCCATGGTCGACGACCAGCGCGTGCAGCTCGGCCGCACCCCGCGCGGCAGCCCACTCGGCGGCAGCGGACTCGAAGCGGCCGTAGTTGAGCCGGCCATCGACCACTGGTGCGGCGTCTCCTCTTCCCGCCTCCCGGTCCAACGCCTTGGCCTCCCGGATCCACGCCACGCCGATGTTGAGGCGGGCGACCGCCACATGCTCGGAGTCGGGGTGCAGGTAGACGAGCTGTTCCAGGTCCTCGATGCCCTGCAGACGCCACCGACGCGCCTGTTCGGCCGCACCTGGACCACTGCCGGCCACCACCAGGTCCAGGTCGCCCCCTTGCAGACGGGCCTGCTCCTCCCGGCAGAAGCGGTCCAAGGCCACGCGGAAGAGCACCTCGGCCGACTCCGTAGCGGTGAGCGCGTGCTCGACCACGCCCACGCCCTCGACCAGCGCCCGCTCATGGTGGACCACGTCGACACACCCTCCCCCGATCGGTGCGTCGAGTGGTGAGAGGGGTGTACCGGGTCCCTCGACGGGCACAGGGTCTGGGGACAACACCGGGCGGACGAATCTCGGCGAGGTGGTCGCGGCCACCCCGACGGCAAAGAACAGTGCAGTGGTCTTCACGGAACCTCCGCACTCTCCTGGGCGCCACGCCGGCGCTGTGTGACCGGCGGGACGACCTCATGGAAGGGGCCGCAGGCCTCCGTCCCGGTCGGTCCGAATTCCTCGACCACCTCGGCCAACAAGGCTGCATCGTCGACGAGCAGGACATCGAGTGCAGCGATGTCGGCCTGGAGGGTCGACGGGTCCGGCCCCTGCTCGGGGCACCGGCGCCAGAAGGCGAGCAGCGTCGGGTCGAGGCAGGGGGAGACGTCCGGTGAGAGCTGCTGCTGCAGTGCCACCTGCCAGGCTTCCGGCGTGCTCCGGGCCCGCTCCACTGCCAGTCGGTCGCGCAGAGCCACCTGCCCGCAGACATCGCGGACGGCCACGACGTCGTTCGACCCGGTTGCGGCGGCGGGAAGCACCACAGGCGCCCCCGTGTGAACCTCGTGGCCGAAGACCTGCGGCTCCGAGGCCCACACGGCCAGTCCAATCCACAGTCCATTCATTTCGCCTCCAGGTCGTGGTGGTGCGCGATGCGCAGGCCGATGCCCACATGCATGGGGTCTGCCGCCAGCCAGCCCCGCTCACCCGACAACCACACGGCAGCGCGGGCCTTCGCGAGCTCGCCTGGAAGCCGCACCAACGGCATGCTTCCGAGCACCCCGACCCCAGACGGACCCACCATTCCCCCCACCCAGGCATCGCCTCGCGGGCCGTCATGCACGCGCCACGAGGCGACCGCTACACCAGACCACTGGCTGTCCCGCCTCCCACCTCGAACCGCGAGCCCGGCGCCAGAGGGGTGCCGCAGTCCCAGGTCGAGCAGGCCCTCGCCTACCCACCCGCCTGCATCGGTGGTGTGGTCCAGCGGCCCGCCGCCAACGCTCACGCCCACGACCAGCTCCACCGGGGCCTGACCGCGGTGCAGCTCCTCTTCGGGCACGAAGGGCTCGGGACGCCCGCAAGTGTCCAACTGCCGGTGGGGCAGGTCGGTCTGCGGGCCGGGAAGGGGAAGCATCACCACGGGCGGACGCAGATTCGGATCCCCCACCCATTCCGCAACGGTCGCGAAGGTCCCCGACACACGGGTGGCCTGCGCCCGCTCAAGGGCCTCATCGAGTGCCTCGGAGGGAGACAGCCGGTCGACCGTCCAAGCGACGCCGGCGAGCGGCATCCGGGCAATGCACGCCTGGAGCTCGTCGAGGTGCGCGTCCTCCAGCGAGATGCCCGGGCACCCTTCCGCCGCCACGACAGTCGCCCCCGCCGCCACCCCCGCTGGACTGCGTGGCCAGGTGGGCGGGGGTGCCGCCAGCACGACGCCACCGAGGAGGGGTGGGCCGGGCTGGTCTCCGAGGTGGTCCACGGCGGCTTCGGTCCGCAGGGTCGCGGTGGACAGGTCGTAGGCGGTGAGCGACAGGCTTCGGTCGCCGTGGGTGGGACGCAGGTAGTCCAGGGTCTCGCCCGCGGTGCCCAGGCCAACCGCGATGACCCCATCGGCGCCTCGGGCTGCTGCACACGCCCTCCCTTCGTCGAGCGGACCGAGGTCCTCCGCGACGAAGGGCCCGCCCTCGCGGGGGAAGGTGGCGAAGCCGAGGCCGCAGCCAGGGGGTACGACCGCGAGCGCCTTGGGAGCACAGGTCCGGAGGCCCCCGGCCTCGACCTCAAGGTCGTACCATCCAGCCCGACTCCCCGCGGGTACGACAACCTGCACCTGGTCCACCGCGCCCGTCAGTGGGTCTCGGAGGCGCACCGCCTCCTGCCAGACCGGGGGGTGGATGCCGTCCCCGGCCAGCCGCACCTGCACAGCGCCATGCACTGCTTCTTGCAGATGGACGGTGACCACGGTGTCGTCCACCGGTATCCATGCATCTGGTGTCACCCAGGGCGTTGCCCCCCACGCGATGACCGTCCCGCCCAGCAGGCCTGCAAGCGTCCACATCCCTCACCGCCCCTGCACGAGGTCTACACCGACGGCCAGGCGCCAGGCACTCGCCGAGCGGGCGTCACTGGGGCGACAGGGCGCCGAGCCACACAGTCGATACCGGTCCGAAAAACGCGTGCCTTCCACCACCAGCGGGGGCAGACCCCGCACGACAGCGCGCACGCCGACGTTGGCGTAGGAGGTGGTGCCAAAACGGTCGCTGTTGGCGGGGAGCGCGTTGCCACCGGTGGACTCGCCCATGGGCCGCACCATCAGCCCCAGCGAGCCGACACCCCCCGAGGCCCAGCCAATGACCGCGGGATCCCACAGGTGCATGGCGACCCCCGCGCCGACCGTGGCCCGCGATTGCCAGACCCGTGCCGACTGCCCGTTGACGCGGGTCTCAGGCACGATGCCCATTCCGAGTCGCCCTTCCACCAGCAGACCGAAGGGACCATGGGCCCGGCCAGCCAGTTCGACCGGCACCACACTCCACGTCTGGGGCTCCACCTCCGCGATGCGCGCGAGCAGCGGATCTTCGGCTGCCTCTGCCGCGGTGACCCGGTCCACGGCCGGCTGCAACTGCATGCCCGATGTCGCTGTGACCATCAGGCGGTGGCCTACGGCGACATCGGTGAGGCGCGCGGAGTCGGTAGAGAACAGACCGTCGAATCGCTGGGAGTCCATGAGGTAGTCGCCGACCGGGTGCGCTGGCGGCGTCGAGCCCTCGAAGGACGTCCATGACCGTTCGCCGAGGATGACGTCGTGTTGCGGCATCCAGCGCATCTGGCTCGGACGGCCCAGGCGGTCCACCCCGATGAACCACAGGTCGAAGCGTTGGTCGTCGCTCTCAACAGGCACCCGCAGCCGCAGCACAGGCACACCATCGAGCGGAACGCTTCGCACCGGTGCCTCGGCGATGACCCGGTCCCCGTCCGCCACCACGAATCTGCCGTGCATCCGGCGGCTGAGGCGCAGCTCCACCTCGCCGCGGTCGGTTCCCGACAGGTCCATCAGCACGATGTCCCGGCGTTCACCGGGCGGGGTGGTGCGGGTGACGAGCTCACCGTCGTGGCGGGTGGCGGCAGAGACGAACTCGTCGAGCTCGGAGAACTGGATCTGGCCGTTGGAGTCGGCGTCCGCGGCGCCCATCAGGCCCGACAGGACGACATGGGTGAGCGTGCCCGAGCCCGGGACGGCCCCGTCGGGGACCTGTGTGACCGACCGGAAGACCGCGATGCCCGCGGGCTGCACAAGCCGCCGACCGAACAACCGCATCCACTTGTGGCGGACCCGCCCCTCCAGCGCAGGGTCGGCGGTGACGACGGCGCCGTAGCAGACGTCTGCGACGATGACGACCAACTCGGCACCTGCGTCGCGCAGCTTTCGGGCCGCCTCTTCGACCTCCTGCGCAGACAGAAGCCCATCGGGGAAGACGAGGCCGTTGGGAGTGCCGTGCCCCATGAAGGCGAGGTAGACGACGTCTTGCCGCCCCCGAGAGGCGATGAGCCGTGCGGCCGTTGCATCGACGGCAGCCTTCCACGATGCGCGGGTCGGACGGTTGCGGTGGGTCGTGCCATGGGTCGCGGGGACGGGTGGACCCACATGGTCGGAGGTGAGGACGTGGACATTGGCCGGTGCGGTCCGGCGGGTGATGAAGGCCTCCCACCGGTCGGTGTCGTGGCGGACGTTGGGCAGCTCGCCCAGCCTCGCGGGAACGTCCAGCACGTCGACGGCGCCTTCGCTCGTCGCCTCATCGTCCAGGAGCACCAGGCCACGCCGCAACGGTACATACGGCACTTCGTCGCCCGCGGGCGTGGTGCGCGTCGGCAGGTCGGCCACCCCCGCCAGCACCGCATGGACCTGCATCGGTGCTCGCGCTGCCAATGCGGAGGCCGACGCCACCCACGCCACCACCCAACACACCAGCACCCGCGCCAGCAGACTCTCAGACCACATGTGAGCTCCGGGGTCCCCACGCGAACCGGTGGGCGACACGCCGTCTGTTGAGCGCCGGAGTGGCGAGCGTGACGGCCCCGTTTGCGCGAATCCGGCCTCAGTCGAGGTGGCGGAGCACCAGGCTGTAGGACGCCATCCCATCCCCAGTTGCACGGCCGCCGCGGTCGCCATCGAGTTCGACCGGCACCGCGTCGGCGTCCGGAACCGGTTCGGGGATGAGCACCAGCCCCCGCCGCGCTGCACGGCCGGCCACCGCGTAGAGGCTGGCATCCGGTGAGTCCGCTGCGAACACCCGCACCCGCTCCAGCCCGGCCGCACCGTCCACTCGAAACCGCCGTGTGGCCGTCGGCGCCGTCCCCAGGGGCACCACGGCCCACTCTCCTGCCAGGTTGGCGTACTCCAGCCATAGGAAGTCACCGCCCACCCGGCGCGCGGTCACGACCACGACATCGCCGGTATTCACCGTGTCGCCTGTATCGATGGTCCCCGCGCCCTCCACCCGAGCTTCGACGGTCAACGAGACTGTGCCCATCGCCGTGGCCTGCTCGCCTGGGGTCCACTCCACCCGCCGCTGCTCCAACCATGCCCGCGCGTCGGACTCCTCGTGCAGGTAGCCCTCCTCACCGAGCTGGAAGCCCTCATAGCGATGACAGGCGACGCGCAGCTTGGCCATGCGGGCCCCCACCTCGCGCGCTGCGGCATTGCGCTCGCGCCGATGCCACTGGGACAGCAAGCCCGCCACCTGCGAAGCAAAGACCTCCACACCTCCAAGAGAGGTGCAGCCATCGATCCAGTGGGCCTCCTCGCGCCCGTTGGGAAGCACACCATGCACCCACGCCCCGCTTGAGGTGAGCGGAACCGCGTCGGGGTCCACCAGCTCGCTCGGGAGCATGAAGCCGCCCAGCCCGACGCCAGACCCGGCCTGCACGGTCACCCGGGTCCCGCCGGCCACCGGCGACAACCGCACCATCAGCTCGTCGGGGGCATCGGAGGTGACTCCGACCCCGCTCTCCACGAGCGCCATGCGCAGCTCGGCCTCTGCTGCCCCTGCCACAGCCGCCGACGTCTTGGTCCCCGCACTCCAGGTGGCCGGTGGCAGGCGAACGGCCACACCGACCTCATCGAGGGCACGCTCTGCGAGGGCCGCCGCATCCACCCGCATCCGATCCACATCCTGCTCGAGGGAAGCGAGCACCGAGCGTCGCACAGCCGCCACGGCGCAGGGGCGCCCATCCGCGGTCTCCCCGAGCGTCCAGTCGCGCACCAACGCCGACACCTGGTCACAACGGGTCTTCGAGTAGGCGGTGCAGACCTGGGCCCGCAGCGAGCGGTGGGCATCGGCGCGTGCGCTGGAGGTGTCGTCGCCATGGCCCACGGAGACGATGAACTCACTGGTGGGGGGAACCGCGGAACAGTCCCCGGCCAGCGCCAGCCCCGACAGCAGCAGGGGCCCCATCATGGCGTGTACCCGAAGGGAACGTCGCCGCCGCACACGAGCACCAGGCATTCTTCCTCGCCCGTGCAGTCCACCTCGGCCTGGCTGGCCGGAAGGATGGACTTCTCAAGCGCCTTGAAGCTTGCGCCGCTGTACACCACATCGTCTTCGTCTCCGTCGACAGCGGTGCGCTCGCCTTCCACCGGCGGCGGCGCGCCCGACTCCCAGCTCGACCCCTCCGACGGAGGTGGCGCGGGCGCGAAGCCCGTGTCCCCCGACAGTCCGGTGTCCCCGACCAGACCGGTGTCCCCCATGAGGCCGGTGTCCCCCGACAGGCCCGTGTCTCCCAGAATGTCGTCCACGATGTCCTCCACGCCGGCTTCATGGTCGCCAGCTCCAGTGTCGGTGAGCCCGGTGTCGAACACCCCATCAACGGCGTCGCCCGTGTCCCCCGCATCCCCAGTCTCCGTCGCGTCACCGAAGGCATCGTCGGCAGGCGGCTCCGAGAAGACGACCTCGAGGGAGGTCTCACCCGTCAGGCAGATGTTGCAGTCGTCCCCGATGTCGCTCAGGGTGCCGTCGCTGGTATAGGCAGCACTCGGGTCGTCGCTGCTGGACCCACACACCCGTTCGAGGTCGCAGTCCGTACAGTCGTTGTCAGACCCGTTCCCGCCTGTCCAGACACAGTGCCCGATGCCGTAGTCCTCGGCCTCGATGCCCGAGCCACCGTCATTGGCGGCGACGACCGTACAGTTGGTGAGCGTGACCCCGAGAATGTCCGAGGACAGGCCCGCCGACCGGTTGTCTTGGAAGGTCGAGCTCTCTGTATACACGAGTCCGCCGCTGGCATTGCCAACATTGCGCAGGAGACTGTCCTCCACCAACACATTGACCAGGTACAGCGAGCCTTTTGCGTGGAACAGGTCGTCGCGGCCCAGGGTGGTCGGAGCGTCTTCGTCCGGGCGGCCCTCCAGTTCCGAGAAGGCGGAGTCCCGGACCTGAACCGTGCCGGAGTGCTGGTAGATGAAGTGCTCGCCGATGCAGGTGTCGCAGGCCGTCCCGTCCTCGGAGTCCGCAGTGCATGCCGCCTCGCAGGCCGGGTGGCTCTCCAGCCAGGTGCCCGAGGCCTCGATGCCCGCGATGACACCGTCCCCGCGGAGATAGGCGAGGTGGCCCGCTCCGCCAGCCGTTCCGTCGACCCAGGAGGTGGCATGGCCGGTCGGGTGGGCGGCGATGGCCTCTCCGCTTTCGTCCCACTCCAGCGTCACCCCGATGGACAGCCCATCGGTCACGGCCAGGTACAACACACCACCGTTGGCACCAGCCACACACCGGTCCGCAGTCCACGCCCCGACCTCTCCGGCGTTGAACGAGCCCACCTCGAAGTAGGCGCAGCCCCCCTCGTCGCCGGCTGCCAGACCGGTGGTGGAAAGCGCGCCCAGGGTCGCCTGGTCTGCTGTGACGTAGATTCCGCCACCGGACCCACCCGCGTCGATGGTGCCCGCCCCGGTCAAGGAGGTGTTCTGCAGGTCGAAGCTGCGGACTGCCCGTGCCAGCACCTGGCCGCCGTCCCCCGACGCCGCGTTTGCCGAGAAATCTGCGTCATCGATGGCGTGGACGCCGTCTTCGAGCGCAAGCCCGCCCCCGCTTTCGGCCGTGTTTTCGGTCCACACCGTGCCCCCTGCCACCGAGGAGACCGCCGCGTTGAGGAGCGCACCCCCGCCGCTGGAGGAGGCGGTGTTGGCGGACCAGGTCCCCCCGTCGACCGTGATGGTGTCGTCCGAGGTCAGGTAGGCACCACCACCGTCTGCGGCGGAGTTGTCCGAAAACGCCCCTGCCACAAGGGACAGCGTCTGAATCCCCTGCAGCCAGGCCCCACCACCGTCCCCCGACTCGGCCACGTTGGCATTGGCCGACATGCCGGTTGAGCTCAGGTGAAGTGCCGTTGCCCAGACCCCGCCCCCATCGCCACCGGCGGCATTGTCGGACAGGACCGGGCCCCCGAGAGTGGCCACTGAAGCCACGCTGCAGGCGAGTCCGCCCCCTGAGCCGCCCGCCCGGTTGCCTCTGGCGTCGACGTGGGCCGAGGCCAGGCGCAGCTCGTCGGCGTCAAACCAGGCGCCTCCGCCGTCACTGCTCGCCATATTGTCGAGGAGCGAGAGCCGACCGCCCGAGGTGAGCGTGACCTTGTCCGTGACGCTGGCGTACAGACCCCCTCCTCGGCTGCCCGCGGTGTTGCCCGTCAAGGTCCAAGCGCCTGCGATGTCGAGCTGTCCGGCTGGACCGACGTAGACGCCACCGCCGTGGACTTCGGCGGAGCAAGCGCTCACTTCGACCTCCGACATCTCCAGCCGTCCGTCCGCTGCCACCGCCAGGCCACCACCATGGGTTGCGCTGGTCCCGGTCCCCCCACAGTCCACCGAAAGACCGCTGGCTTGGAGGTCTCCAGTCGCACCAAGAGCCAGCGAGCCTCCACGCGACGCGGCGAGATCCCCCGAGCCCCGCACACCGCTCACCTGCACTGCATCGCTTTCCACGAACAGACAGCCGCCCGAGCCCGCCGAGATGTTGTCCGCGCACACCACCCCGTCGACCGCCACCTCCTCCCCGGTCAGCGCCACCGCACCCCCATCGCCCTCCGCCGTGTTGTCCGTCGCGAAGATGGTGACCCCACCTGCAGAAGACGAGGACGGTGCCACGACCGCCGAGCGCACAAACGCATGCACTGCGCCCCCGGGGCCCCGCGACCCGTTCCCGGTGAGTGTCAGATCCGAGAGGACGAGCTCGCCGCCCGCTGCATCGATGGCGCCGCCACCCCCACCGGACACATTGCCCGTCGCGTGGACCCGCCGAACCTCCGCGGTCAGGAAGCCTTCCAGCCGCAGGCCTGCGCCGGCTGTGGACGACCAGCTGTCGTGCAGGTCGAGGTCGGACACCGCGATGGTGGCAGAGCGGAAGTCGGCGGCCCCACGCGTGCCGACCCGGTTGCCGACGGCCACACCATCGCGCCACTCGGTGTACACGCCTGCGCGGTGCTCCAGGGCCGCGCCCGGCGCCGACTCGATGCCCAGCACATCCACGCCGTGGGCCACCAGCGCACCGCCCGACACCGACACCCCCCCCGTCCGACCGACCAGCTCGAGGTCCTGCAGCTCAAGCGTCTGCGAGGCGAGCAACCACACCTCGAGTGCCCGGGTGCCATCCCCCCGAAGGGACACCCCCGGACCCGCACCCCGAATGCGCACGGTGTGCCCCACGAGAGCACCCACGTCCGTCCGGTCGACGCCCTCTACCGACTCGGGCGCGCCGGCCGCGGGCGGAGCGGGGTGGGTGTCCGCATTCCCGTGGGCATCGGGGTCCACCCCCTCCGGGACGGCATCCTCCTCCCGAAAGACCACCAGATCGAGCCGCACCCGCTCGGTGTAGTCCCCCGGCTCCAGCACGACCTCGGGGCAGGTGGCGACCGACGCCATGGCCGAGGCCAGGTCTGGCAGACCGAGCTCGGGGGACTGCCCGGTGGCCACGAAGGCATCCACACCCGCGTTGGCAGCGTTGACGTAGACCACTGGGCCCAGATCGCCGGCCAGGAAGCCGTTGAGCGGGTCGCCGTCGCAGTCCTGGTCGACCAGGTCGCAGAACTCGGGCGCTCCGCCGTAGATGGTCACCTCGATGTCGTCGCAGTCATCGCCGGTCGCCAGCTCCGACAGCGGCAGGCCCGTCGTTGCGTTGATCACCGCTCCGCAGGCGCTCCCTGCGTCCCAGCCCGCCTCGACCCCGTCCCCATCGAAGTCGTCGTCGCGGGTGGTGGGGTCGCAGTCGTTGTCGATGTCGTCGTACATGTAGACGGGGCACACCGACTCACCGAGCTGCACGACCGCATGCTCGTCGATGTCGGGATGCACGGTCGGCCGGCAGTCGTTGCAGTCTCCGCCCCCCAGCGCGGTGGAGGTGAAGCTGTCGTGGTCCCAATCGGCCACATCGACCTTGCCCTCGGGATCACAGTCGTTGTCGATGCCATCCCAGGCCCAAGCCGGCGGCATCTCCGCGCCATCGCACGCTTCATAGGCGAAGCTGTCGGGATCGGGCGCGTGCTCATAGAAGTCCGGCTGCCCGTCGGGTCCGAGCCAGGGGTGCCGGGCTGGGTCTCGGTCATCACAGTCATGGTGGCGTTCCACCGGACCGCGCAGGAAGACGTTGGGGTTGCCCGCCTCCCACATCTCGAGGCACCGACGGTCGAGCCACCCATCGCCGTCGAAGTCACCGGCCACCGCATCGTTCCACGGGGCGCAGTCGTCGGCGTTGCGCACCCCGTCGCCGTCGAAGTCGGCCTCGGCAGGCAGCTCGGGCGTGTTGCCGCGCTGGCAGCCCACAAATGCGGAGCAGAGAGACAACAGAAACAAGAAGCGACGCATCGAGGCTCCACCGCGCCAGGAAGTGGCGGTCGGCAGTCGATCTGCGCCGACTCCGGGCGGTGTGACAGAGGGGCCATCGATTTCCTTGGGCCTGGGGGACCGTCGTCCTCACTCGGCTCCACAGTGGAGCCGGCACGACCCCTGCCCCTTCCGGCCTGCGTCGCCCGTGGAATCGTCCGGGTATTGGCTCGGATTTTCGAATGGCAACCGACTCAAGGTGACGTGAAGGCGCTTCGCTCATGGCGTCCATTGGCGTTGGGTGTTGCCCTGCCTTGAGTAGGACTCCTCTGCGATGGCTCAGGGGCCGCCGAACATCACATGGACCCGTCCACCGTCGTCTTCGGGTAGGTGGCCGCCGTCACCGATGGCGAGGTCTCCGTAGCCATCTCCATCGAGGTCGAAGAGCCCCTGGAGTTGGTATCCAGAGAGGTTGCCCACAGTATCGTAGACGGTTGCAAGAACCGAGTCCCCGCCGGCCGTGACGTCCTGCGCGCGTCCTGGAGGCAGGCCGTCCATGACCCACACCCGCCCCACCGTGCTGCTGTCGAAGTACGGATCGGCCAGCACCACATGGTCCTGGCCGTCGCCGAAGGGGTTGGGGACCACAGTGAGCTGGCCGTTGTTGCGTCCATCGTCGGGAATCAACCAATAGTCGAGCGTCGATGACGCCAACTCGTAGGGAGGCACGGTTGGGTCGGAGAAGTAGGTGCCATCTGCGACGAGGGCCTGGTAGTTGTTCTGGTCGCTTGCAAACACCAATTCGAGGGCACCGTCGCCATTGAGGTCGCCGCACAATGTTGGCATCCCAAGGAGAGGAGCTCCGGTGATGATGACACCTGCGTCATCCCAGGTCGGACGCGAAGGCAGTGCCGCATCCGAGTACCACAGATAGATGGCAGACTGTGCATCGGTCGCAGCGCCCGAAGCAGTCCCAGCGGCCAATACCACCTCGTCCAGGCCGTCTCCAGAGAAGTCGCATAGCTGGACGCCTGCGCCCAGCCGCCGGTCGTCTGGCGTGCCTTCCGTCATGTCCGTTGCGTCGAACACGACCGTGGCCTCGTCGTCGAGCACCATCGCATCGGTGCTGCTGGACGGGTCTTCCACCAGCCAGGCTCGGCCGTCGTAGGGGTTCAGTCCGGTGTGGTAGCTGGCCCCGAACAGGAGCACGGGCGCATCGTTCCATCCGAGCCCTCCCGCCGCCTCGGTGCCGTTGGAGTTGCTGAGCGTTGTCACGTCGAGCAAGAACACGCGCTGCGCGTCTTCGATGGTGCCGCTTGCATCCAGGGGGCCGTCAAACCACAGCAGGGCGCTGTGCGCGCTCTCAGGCCAATCCAACAGTCCTACAGCAAAGCCGTCTGTACCGTCGCCGTTCAAGTCGCCAACACCCCAGGCCACCGCGCCGAACTGCGCGGAGGCCGTGCCACTCAGGGTGAAGTGGTCGACTTCGGCGGTGGTGACCTCGCCTGCGGTGGACAAGCTGGCGTCTCCATCGACCACCCACAGCCGGCCGGAATAGCCGTAGGGCTGGTTGGAGCCCAGCACCAGCTCACTGTCGCCGTCTCCATCGAGGTCACCAGCGTCGGCAAGAGCAGTGGCGATGTAGGCATCGGGGACTTCCCCGTCGAGGCGCAAGCCCGCCACGTCCGCCAGATCGAGGGCCCCATCCCAGGCACAGTCCGGATCGACGTCGTCGCAGTCCTGGTCCACACCATCGCCGCAGGCCTCCACCGCACCCGGGTTGCGAGTGGGGTCGGTATCCGCGCAGTCCCCTGCTTGGGGTACATGGTCGGGGTAGCCAACACACTCCTCCACGAAGTTGTCGGAGACGCCGTATCCATCGCCGTCCTCGTCGAAGTACAAGCGCTCGGATTCACAGTCGTCGCCAGTGTCGTCGCTCCCGCCGTCGTCGCTCCCGCCGCCATCGGAGCCACCATCGTCGGAGCCACCACCGTCGGAGGCACCATCGCCAGAGCCACCATGTCCGGAGCCTCCGCCGCCGCGGGCTTCGTCCTTGCCAATGTACAGACAGGAGCTCATGAGGATGAGCATCAGCGTGAAGGCCGTGTTCGAGGAGTTCATGGGAGGACCCTGGTTGGATGCCGCAAAGGGCTATCCTGTGCCGAGCGGGTCCGACGGACAACGGCTGGGGGGCGGAACGTTGGCGATGTGGGACACACCGCGGATGAGGAGCTGCAGGATGGGCGGCACGAACTGTGCGGTGGAGGGGGCTCTGCTGGTGGCGCGGGGACGGTAGCAGGCGCATGCTGTGGTTTGCGACGCTGGCGGAGGGGCCGTCGGGGTTGCCCAGCGCATCGGCCACAATGGCCTCCAGCACGCCGCTATGATTGAGGGTCGACGTCGGAGATACCCTGTTGGTGGAGGTGTCCATGACAATCCTGCCCATGTCCGTCCCTGACTCCCAGCCCGGCCGTCCCCATGAGGACCGTGCATCCCCGTTGGCCTGTGTCCGCGACGCCACCACCCTCCGCGACCTGGCAGCACTCCGCCGCCGACATCCAGCCAGGTGGCACCTTGTGATGCGGCGTGCTGCGCGGAGGGTGGATGGGTCCGCGACGGTGCGAGAGGCATTGGTAGCGGGAGGCCAGGGCATGTTGCTTCCTGAATCGGCATCGTCGCGGGAAGCCAACCGACTGAAGAAGTTGCGGCACTGCGCCCGCCGTCTGGTCAAGCTGCACGGCGACGTGCGGTTGTCTTGCATCGACGAAGCCTGGCTCCAACGTCAGCGTCGGAGCGCCCGCTGGAGGGACGAGTGCTCCAAAGACGTTGCCGGCGCCTGTTTCACCCTCTTGCGAAAGCAGGTCTACCGGGCTGCACTCGTGGAGCGGAGTCCACCGAGCGTGAACCCGCGCCTGCCCCCTCGCAGGCGAAGGCCGCTGGAATCGGAGCCGCCGCGACGCGATGTGGCCCGTTGGGGCGATGTCGAGCTGTTGATGGCCCACGCTGAAGCTCGGGTCCGAGCCGCGGTGGTGTTGCAGGCCCACATTGGTGCGTCACCGGGCCGGGTGCTGGCGCTGCGGGTCGGGGACGTTTTGTGGTCCGAGGGCGTCGTCCGGGTGCTTGTTCCGGGTGTGGGTGGCCGATTGCGTCCAGTGCTCTACGCTCTGCCCGCAGACGCGATGCGGGCGTTGCGCCCCTGGTTCCAGCGTCGCTCTCAGTTGGGTGTAGACGCGTTGTTGTTTCCGATGCGTGGTTCGCCCCGCCGTCCGACGCGCTCCATTGCGAAAGCGCTGCGGCGCGAGACGAAGCGGCTTGGCCTGCCGCCAGTGACGATGCAGGAGGTGCAGCGGCTGGCAAGGGCGGGTCTGCGGGACATGTGGGGCACGCGCGCGCAGGTGAGGGGCTCGATGCGGGTGCGTCCTTCTGGACGCGGTGTGTCCCCCAAGCTGCTGGAGCGCCAGAGGCGCGAATGGGGGTTCCAACGTGGTGCAGGAAAAGCCCGGTTCCACAACGTGCGCCAGGACGGTGTGCTGCGGAACAGTCCGAGCGGGGACGGCGGCCGATTGTGCGTCGGGCCGGTGTGCCGGGGGCGACGCCGGTGGTGAGGAGGTTTGCTCTCGAAGAGGAGACTGTGAAGCGGTCTGGGATTGAGGCGGTGCCGACGAACCTGCCGCAGCAACGGGAGGTGCTGCGTGCGTCTGTGGGTGAGCCACCGATGGTGAGGACTACGGCTTCACGGCCGCCACAGACCCTTGTGGTACGGGGATACACGCAATCCGAGCTGATGACCGTCTATCAGCAGGGGGTCTCCCTTGGTGTGGGCCTGTCTGAGCGCATGCGAGGGTCCGATTCGTGAGATGACGGCACGCGATTCGGCGGGACCCTCGGTGAAGACGGGGGAAAAGCTGGGAGCCGGCTGAGGACCTGGACGGTCTGGCGGTTGGAGGGACGGGGGAGCCTGGCTCCGTCCCTGGCTGCGTGGCCGAGGCTGAGGTGGCGGTCCGTGATGCCCTTGCGTGGGCGGGCAGGATGGGAAGGAGGGCTACCACGCGATTGAGGCGGGTAGCCTGCTCGCGGTTGAGCAGGCCATGGGACTTCGGAGGGGGTCGGGAAGGCGGTCGTCGTGGAGGAATCGGTGGCCTGGTGCCGCAGTCCGGTCGACCGATTGGTGACTGGACGACCTCCGTGCCTCGCGAGCGGTTCCTCGCTCGAACCGAGGGTGGGGTGCGAGCAGTTGTCGTTGCACAGTGGGGACGATGTACGCCCCGGGACACCCCTTGAGCTCGACGGGAGCGATCTGGTGGCAGCTTCGGTGGCGTTCGGGGCAGATCGCTGGGCGAAACCGCGCGGGTCGATCGCGGTCGCATAGGTGTGCTGGGGCTGGTTTCTGTCGGATAGGAGCAAGCTGGTTTCTGTCGGAGTCGGCGTGTATTTCCCACGACATCGGCGTTCTCGGGCACCCATGTCGTGTCGGCTTGGAGCCGGCCGACGGGGGCGCTTCGGCCCGGGCGCAGGTGTTCACACGAGTACCCGTAGGTCTGGTCCAGGCGTAGGCTGAGTATTTGTAGAGCAGGTCGAACCGAGCGTCGGCGTTGGACAATGGGGGCGGGCCACCCAGGCGAGGCCGCAGGTCCCGGTTGGCGGTGGAGTGGAGTTGACCTGTTTCCGTGGACACCCCCGAAACCACGGTAGAGTTCAGACATGGCACGCAAGACCTACACGCCCGAGTACCGGGCCCACCTCGTTGCTCTGGTCCGCGAGGGCCGCACAGCCGAGCAGCTGTCGAGGGAGTACGAGCCCAGTGCAGCGACCATCCGCAGCTGGGTTCGAGCAGAAGAGGACACCACTCTCCAGAAGGAGAAGGACCTCGAGAAGCGCCTGAAGGAGCTGGAGCGCGAGAATGCCCGGCTGCGGGAGGAGCGCGACATCCTAAAAAAAGCCGCGGCCTGGTTTGCCAAGGAGAGCGTGTCGACCCCCAAGAAGGGTTCGCGTTCGTGAAGGCGAATCAGGCCTCGCACAGCATCGCCGTTCTGTGCTCAGTCCTCGGGCTCTCGCGAAGCGGGTACTACGCCTGGCTGGGCCGGGAACCTTCCGCACGAAAGCGGCAGAACGAGGCGCTGCTGGACGTCATCCGCGAGGAGCACCTGGCCTCCAAGGGCATCTATGGCTCTCCTCGA
>ENA-OWNT01001877-OWNT01001877.1-seawater-metagenome-genome-assembly--contig:-NODE-1877-length-23906-cov-3.767258_pt1 | contig 23906 bp, 22 predicted proteins | sample MGYA00238136_ERZ651165 | MGnify/ENA primary metagenome ERZ651165 (study PRJEB26861, sample SAMN08777766) | seawater metagenome | isolation source: coastal seawater | place: USA: Florida | collected...
CACTCCGCACGAAGTCAGTCGTTGTGTCGTTGCTCTGCGGTCGCTTTCGGTTGTTCGTTCGTAATCGTTCGTTCGTTCGTTCGTTCGTTCGTTCGTTCGTTTGTTCGTTCGTTCGTTCGGTTGGTTGGTTGGTTGGTTGGTTGGCTGGTGGTTGCATGCGTGTGAGGGTGTTTGTTGTTGTTGTTGTTGTTGTTGTTGGTGTTGTTGTTGTGGTGTTGTTGTGGCGTTGTTGGTGGCGTTGTTGGTGGTGTTGTTGTTGTTGGTGGTGGTGTGCATTGGTGTTTGTTACGCTGTCGTTGTGTTTGTGTTTGGTGGTTCGTTCGGTAGTCGACTACCTTGGGTGGTGGGGGACGCGTGGTTGGCTCGAACCGTGTCGAACGTAATTGCCGAGGGCCTGGCTGCCTGACGGGAGGCGTTGCTAACGCGACCCGTGGGGCCACGGGCTTAGTCCATGCTTCGTGACGGTGAAGATTACGCGTCAAAGGTCGTGGACGGCTCGTTGGATTTCGGACTGACACTGAATCGACGCGCTCAGGAACAGATGCCCATGCACGACAAACGGGGCTGTGTTGTGCAAGTATGGCTGGCGCAGCGCAAAAACCTTCACACAAAAATATTATAAAACAGTTCATCGAAGTTCGGCGAGCAATCTTTCATTGGGTTCGTTCGAGTTTGCTTCGCCGCGAGTAAGTGGCACTTTGGCGAGTAGTGGTTCAACATGGGAAGCGCCAGCTCCACTGGCGTCCACGCGGATGCTTCCACGGCAGCAGATTCCCGCGTCGCGGAAGGGCAGTCGGGCGACATTAAGTATTTGACGTACAAGCAGTTGCTGAACAAGGGAAATATATTTGACTTGTACACAAAGGGCGAACTGCTTGGTTCTGGTAACATGGCGTCGGTGTACCGGTACACTCGCAAGAAGGACAACGTTCAGCTAGCTGCGAAAGTTGTTGAAAAGAAGTCTCTGACGGAGATGAGCGAGTTCACCAATGAATTGGAAATTCTGGCTGCGTGCGGTGGACATCGACACATTCTGGATCTCCACGACATATTTGAGGACGAGGACAATTTTTATCTGCTGACGGATCTGTTGGAGGGCGGCGAGCTGTTCGATAGGATTTGCGAAATGGGAGTGTACACAGAAGTGATCGCCAAGGACATCATCCGACACATATTGGACGCGCTCCGACACATTCACAGCAAGCAGGTCTTGCACCGGGACGTCAAACCGGAAAACTTGTTGCTCATGAACAACAAAGCTGATGCCTTGCTCAAGATCGCTGATTTTGGTGTGGCCGCGTGGCTTCCTGATTTGGAGAAGACCAAGTACCCGAAGTGTGGCACTCCCGAATATCTGGCGCCTGAGATGTACGGTCCCAGAAACTGCGCGTATGGCAAGCCAGTTGATGTTTGGGCGCTCGGGTGTGTTTTATTTATCATGCTGTGTGGGTGGCACCCCTTTCAAATGCCCGACAACTTACGGGAGCAAAAAAAGAAGATTCTCAAAGGTGATCTGTCCGAGTTGGATGATGAGGACATCACCGATGATGCGAAGGATATCATTCGCAAGATGCTAGAAGTGAATCCCGCCAAGCGTTGGACGATCGATCAATTGTTTGAGCATCCATGGATCAAAGATCCGCAGAACCCCGATGCGGCTTCAGCACAGTCCAAACCCTTGGTCAAGGCACAGAAGAAGCTCAAAAGTTTCCTCAAACAGAGGCTCCGCAAGGTTGTGCTTGGCATGGCTTTTGCCAGTAGTCTTCGCCCAAAGAGTGCCACTTTCAAGTCTCTGCAAGAAGCTGGCGTTGAGACTGACGAATGACCCCCATCTCCGTTTCGTCTTTTAGTTGTGTAGTTATTCCTGTGGGCGTTTCAAGAATTTAGGTTGACGCCATCACATGCCACGAATGTTTTTGTAATATTATTCCGTGTTGTGGCTGCGGCATCCATGCTCGTCTGAGGTCGTTGTTCGCTCGCTCACACGCTTTCCGACAAAGCATCGACAATTACTGAATGGCTGACTTGCGCCTTCGCGACAGATGCAGCTGTGCAAAACAATGATGGTTACGCATATAAAAAACTCAGTTGTCACAACAGCCGGCGATGCGTGTTCATACCTGCATCGGCCATGACACGTCGTGTTCGAAGGCGCTCTACGATACGAGGAACAGCGGCGCGCTCCAACGGAGCTGCTGTTGTCGTCATAGAAGGAAGGGTGTTGGCTCGATTGAGTATTGAGCTGCCGCGATGCGACTGCGAAATAAAATGTCCTGGCTGTTCGTCAGATTCATCCTCTTCATTGGATCGGCCTACAAACCAAGATTTCACTCTCGATAACAGTCGAGTCGTCCCACTGGACGAGTTCGAAGAGTTTGAGCTGGAGTCATCTCGGCGTGACTGGGTCGAACCTCCATTCACTGTACCATTAATCGAGCAAAGCGCAAAAATGAGATGAACACAAAACGGTCGGGGCCGTACAGCAATGTCACAGTTCCACACCGTCAATCGGAGTCAGGTCGAGGCTGCTGAGTTTTGAGTCCCATGCAATACGCCAGCAGGAAATTTTGCTCGGGTGGCGGACACTTGGTTCACGCAGCAACTTTAGAAATGGATTTGAGTTGATCTGTGGCGATTCGCTTGATTCAGTGGTGAGTTTGCTGGGTAAAATCCTGAGCACGAACTCCCCGTGCCCGCTCGTAGCAGGGTATGTCAACGCAGCACGGCCCACACTCAGCGCGGACGACTTGGAGCAATGCTCAACAAAAACGTGGTCGAGTGCGGGGCTCGTTGCACCGAGCGATATGGGTCTGATTCCACCACCTTTGCGCTCGCGAGCAATCGGCGGCCATTCTCGCCGTTTGGGTTTGCCACACCAAACACGTTTGGGTCGGCTACACCGCTGCGATCGCTTCGAGGGTCTGGTTGTGGCGGCAGCAAACCAATGCGCGCGCCGGTAATGAAGCCAACACGAAAATTCTCTTTGATCTTGGTCGCAGTCGAATAGGTACAAAATGTCATCGCGATTCTGGGCCTGACTGGATTTCAGGTTATTGGAGGACGGGCCATCCAGTGACTGTGACTCATTGCTCAGTTGCTTTTGATTGTTGTCGACCACCACTTGAGAATGGAAAGATGCCGCTGCGGTGTTTGTGGCCTTCAATGCAACAGATGCTGCAACAGCAGGGTCGGAGCTGGAGCTGTAGACGCACTGGCACAGCAGAAGCGCTCTCGGAGACACGACAGGATCCTGAGCAGGCACCAAAGTCATAGCGGTCAATCAGACGACGTTCAGAGAAAAACCGTGTGATACCATTTTGGCATCAACACACCTCCACAACTGCAACAACGTCCCGCAGAGCAATTCTTTCGTTCTGTCGACCGCACACAAGAGTAGACAAAATTGTTATTGCGCTCACATCAACTGTGTCAATTTGGTAGGACAAAACGCGTACCGTAGGCATGAAGTATGGCGCGGAGCTGAACTCGTAGAGCGCGTGTGTGGTCAAAACAATGATACATCTACACACAAGATGACAGAATTCAGACACTGTAAGACTGAGGAAACGTGCACACAAATTCTCATTCAGCATTCGTGCCTCATCCGTGAAACTCCAGAACCAAACAATCCTGACCGCAGACTACCCTTCGGACTGACCCTGACTACCGTCCTGCTGAACAAAACTTGCTCGGTCGTCGTGTCTAACGTTGGACGCCCTGTGGTATCGTTCTGATGATTGCTCTTGCCAAGCCGGCTGCCAGCGGCAGTAAGTCGGTTGCGTAGGTTGTCATCAACACCAAATCGCAGAACATCACCGCGGCAGTACAAATGTTGACAAACCCCTTGTAGAAACAACATTCGCCTCGAGAAAAGCTGCAAGCATTGAGATGCCCACAATGATTGAGCATTTTGCGAATGTGCAACGCTCGCGAGGTTGCGCGTTGCGGAAGTGCCGCCACTACGCGACGATTCAGCCTTGTTGCAGCCATCGCCCAAACGCTTAGTATTTCGTGCTGCACACGGATTCCATTTTGATGGACATTTCGGGTGACGCTCGCCACCTCGGATTCGATGGAGGCGATCCAGTCTAGTTCGGGTGTGCGTCCATAGCAACTTGAGTCGCTTACATTCCGCAATCAAGTAAGACAATAATTGAGAAAAGTGGAAGTGCCTCGGTGGCAGTGCATGTTGTCCCAACGACTTGGACGTCGACTTGCGTTCGGAAGGGCGGTTCGGGGTCGTTGTGGAACCTTCGGTTGCTGACGAAGAATCTGTCGACAAACGTTCAGTCTGGGAACGAGGAATAGACCTTGGCTCGCTGACAGCTACGTGGCGAAGGTCATCCTGTTTGTGGGCATCGTCATCGGCACTGGCCACGTCAGTCGCTCCTGACCTTGAAGTTGTGAGTTGAACGTGTGGTGCATCGATAACTCCATTTTGGGCGCGCAAGTTAGTCTCGAACGTTGTCGCGCGGGCGTCGTCGACCACTGTGTTCACCGATGCAGAGACGTCGCCATCATTCATAGCGACGGCATTTACGGCACTGTCTGTGTCGGAATCAACGCGACCATACTCTGTTGCGGTGTTGTGTCCTGCTTCGCCGAGTGCTGGCGGCCGATCCTTGTTGTTGTCGGCTGGTGCACACCGAGTTGCTCCGGCATCACTTGATGACTGGTTGCTTGGGGGACAATGTATCACTGAAGGGACATTGACGACATTTGCGACAGGATTAATTGTGGTTCGGTCTGGTCCGACGCTTTTAGGAAGGTGAGCAGCTTTTGCCAAAAGCTCTTGTTGCTGACGAATTTCGAGTATGTGTTGGTGATTGCTGACGAATTCCTCTTGCATGTCGTGCTGTTTTGAGCGTGGTGCATGTATCACATCATCATCCAGATTGCTGGAATTGTTGAGGTGATCGTCGGTCATGCCAACAGGGTTGTCGACCCTACCATCCGTGAGGTCGTCGTGCAAACTATGAATGCTCGTTGGTTCGTTCGCAGCGTCTGTCGAAGTAGCCATTGGCTTTGAGTCTGACGTTGAAGGATTGGGCTCCTTGCCACCTGTTGACGTGGACTCAGAAATCTTGCTGATTTCGTGCGTCAATGACTGCACTTCACCAAACAGTCGCAACTCAGCTGCGGCATGGATTCCGACTATTTTGTGCCACCACAACTCCCGCTGTCGTAACAGGAGGACAAGGTTCGAAACTGATGATGGTGACAAGCCACGCGAAGACTGGTCCATGCTGGGGGTTTCAATTCCCACTTCGTCAAAAACGACATCAAGTGGAGGAAGTGCAGCAGAGTGTCGTTGTTGTTTTTCCGAACTATTCGAGTCCTGCAACTGCTGCCCAAAGCATTCCAACAATGGGGCAACGCGAGATAGCCATGTAAGGTGCCGTTGTTGCAAACTCTTGCTTTCTAAGGACAGACTGTCACTCGACATGAGTCGTTTGCTTGCTTCTTTGATCTGTAGGTGCACGTTTTGACACAAATCAGAGATGGATGACACCTTCGTCTCGTCGGAAATCTTTTCGACACGCTGGCGATATCGCATGCTGTCAATTGATTGGTAGTGCTTCTTTGAAGCCTTTTCGTATGACCGTTGCATTCGGCGAACGGTAGACAAAGTATCCACAACATCCCAGTCGTATTCGCCGGAAATCGCTGCGGCGGCGCGGTCTCTCATGTCCGGCTGCGACACTGACCTAAATTTCTTTCTCGGCGTTGGAGCCTGGGCTTTTGGCGTTGTTGCCGCCACAGAAGAAGCAGTCATGCGTTGTAAAGTCATCTGCAGGCGCTGAATGGTCATATTGCGAAGTTCTACGTCTTCTTGCAGTTTCGCGTTTTGTCGGTTGGTCTCGTCGAGGGCGCCTCTTAGTTCCCCGTATCGCGCCTGGGTGACGGTAAGACGGTGCCGAAGGTTCGATATCTCAGCACGCGCATCGAAAGTAGCATCGTCATCATTGCCAAACATTCCTACGCTATCGATGCTGTGGTTGCTGTGACGAGGACTTGTCGAAAAAGTCTGGCTGGTACTGTGTTCACCGAGCGCAATCGGTGAGATCCCCCGCGGTGATGTGGCGCCCGACGCAAACGACGTTGCACCAAAGTGGTCCATTGCGGAGGCATCCGCGTTGTCGAGTTCTGCGTACAAACTGTCTTCGTCAACAGAACTTTTAAAGCTGGTTGACGGCGAGAGTGAATCGGAATCATTATTTGTGGTCGTTCGAGAGGTCGATTCGTCGGCTTCGACCATTGATTCAATGAAGTTCTTAAAGTCCGAAACACTGATTGAGCCGGTGCCATCTGGATCAAGATCTTCAAGGGCTTCTTGTAACCGGAGCTGACCTTCGTTGTCGCCAACCTCGGCCGTTAGCGCGTCCACTAAGTACTCTATCGGAATAGATTCTTCATCTTGGAGCTGAAGACTCTCGATCAAGCTGTCTATGTTGTATGAATCGCCCATTGTTGTGCGCAGCTCAACACACAATCACGTTGGGTCAAGGTCGACCGATCGACAAAACAATCAAAACCATCTTGAGTGATCAAAGCTGTGTTGTTGAAATCAAGACGCTCGATGGCACTGGCTGTTTCACGCCAGCCTTACAGCGTACCCAGTCTCACACCATGCGAAACGCAGAAGTGCTCAAAGGGTTCCCGCACTTTCTCGTCCGCAACGTGCCTCTGGTTGTGCTTTCGCACACAATTTGACCATGTTTTCTGTGCACATCCAACCAAGAGCTTTGTTGTTTTGGCCTTCGCGCGTCGCAGACTTGAGACGTTTGCAGTATATCTTTCGCATCCACAAAATCATGGAATTCGCACAACAGTCAGTTCGACATGGGCTTAGTGGGATAGCCATACGACGGTGACGTTGTTCTTTTCGGTACTTTCTGCCCTGGGATGATAGCTACGGCGTTGGCATGTACGGCCGTTGGCACGTACGGCTTGGCATGACGCCCCATTCCGTTCCTGTCGCCGGCACAACATTCACGCCCGTCATTCGCAGTTTCCAAATATGAGCACTACCGCACGACCTCGGTCACACGCAAAGCGATCGTCGCAACACGGAACTTGTGCCGCAGGGATGGACCTCTGACACACTCCACGCAGTATGGCGTGCGAACGAAGCGAGCAAGTAAGTCGACAGTGTTGCGGCTTGCGGCAATCGAGGCGGAGCGGTGGTGGTTGCAGGTTGGATACGATCGGTGGCAACAGTGAGAAAGGAGTGATGAACGCTCTGTGAGTTGAGTGGTGGGGGGAGCGGGGGGGCTGGAGACGCGCAGTTCCACTTCCGTACAGGGCGCAGGTCCGGTTTCGAAGTTCGATCTGTTCGATCGTTCAAATGTGTTCGATTTTTGTTCGATGCAGTTCGTCGTTCGTTGTGTTGCTGTCAAAGTTATTGTCGTTGTTGTTGTGTTGTTGTCGTTGTTGTAAAAGTTATCAAGCAATGAATAGACTACGTTGTTGTTGTCGTTGTTGTTGTGTCGTCGTTCGTCGTTCACGCTGTGGCACTGCGCAGCGCTGTGGCTGTGTGTTGTTGTCCATTGTCGTTGGTGCGTCTGGGACCATTTCAACGACCTGGACCATTGGACCCTGGGCATTGGCGTGAACAACTGTCAGGAAGCATGGGTACGTACTCCTACAAGGTGGAGCGTCTTGCCACATCCATCGGCGAGTGGGGGCACAGCACACGAAGACGAAGTGTGACGACAAGAAAGTTTGAATGTACGCATATGTTTCGACGAGGAGGGTTTTTAACCCATTTTTGCCGTTGATGAGTTTTGCGCGAAACGGCGTGTTGCCGTTGTGAAACAAGAAGGGCATAGTGCGATGAAGTCCTGGACCACGGTTGCGCTGCTGGCGCTGCTGGCATGCCAGTCGTACTCGCAAACGATATCTCTTGCTGAGCTGGTGCCGAGTGTTCAGCGAGACTTGGCCAGCTCACGTTCAAATCGAACCAAAGCGGTGCACACGAACACATCAAACAACATTTTGGATTTGCTGGAACTGTCCCCCAAGCAAAATGAGTCAGGGCTTGGAGTGAATGCAACAACTACCACGGCGACTGTATCAACACGGCACATTCAGGGAGTTGCCCGTGAACTTGCCACGAAGATGAGTGAAAATTTTGGGCGGGGCTTTCGCAGTCAAGACTTCCCTTGCGACGAGTCCTCTCATCGCTCCGTGTACTGGGCGGAGGAGACTCAAGTGCCGGACACTCCGGAAAACCGCAAAAAATACGTGCTGGAGACCCTGGACTATCTACAGCGCCTTCTAAACAAGTATGATGTGGCACCTTGGTAAGCCGCCATCAATACGGGCTAGGTGTTTATGTTCCGAGTTCGGTCCTTGACGTCGATTCACTGGTTCACAGGTGGATATGTAGCGGCACCCTGCTCGGGTCAGTTCGTGGAGGAGGTTTCATACCTTGGGATTCGGTTTGTCGACGATACATCGCAAGGACGCGTCGGCAAGTGATTACATCTTTGTTTTACTTCGACTGATTGTTCTCAGGATGCCGATGTAAGTGTAACATGGGCGGCGTTCGACCAACTCCGGGCTGCTGCACCAACCATGGAAATCGATTCGCGCTTCGCACTCGATTTGTTTCCGGAAGGTACGGCCATTTGATGCACATGCTTGTTTGAAGTGGAGTTTGTTCTCTCAAAAGTAATGTCGCTGCGATCAAGGTTGCTTTGGGGAAATAGAAATGCGCTGGGTCTCCAAGTATGGTCTTGGCGCTCGCCTGTGGGATACGCACAGCGGATTTTACGTGGATATATTCACGTGGAAACCTTACGGCCCGTTACCACAAGCTCATTCGTTGCTGCGGGGAAAGTCCCAACAAACCGGACCAAACCTCGATGACGATTATCCATTTGCGGGCATTCGCAACAGCCACATTTCATTTCAGGCTTGCAACAACCATATTTGTGTTTGGAGCTCGTGCGTTACATAACTTTGTTCCTACTTTTTATAGGGTGCCCCGGGATGGAACAGTTCTACGTATATGTGGTTCGTTCCACGCAAAGTAATTTTTCTTCCAGGAACACAAAGACCTGCGAATTGTTCTTTTGACAACATGACATTACCATGCCCTGTGGACCCTGACTGGTGGCTGCGTAATGAATATGGTGAAGACTACATGACACCTGATCATGCTGTTTCAGAGGATGGAGAATGGCTTGGGTATGCTTACGACTTCTACTACACGCCAGTAGGGCGTTTGATGGAAGACGTGTTCAGTTACTGGTATGATGCATGATTCTTCAGTTGAGTAAAATTTAGTGATGTAACTGAAACGAATTATGGAGTTTGCAATTGCAATTTGCGCTTGACTTCAGGCGTCGGTGCTGCATCAGGGGTCTGCGCAATTTCTGCGGCCTTGGATGCCGACTGTGGTGTTCTAGGTTCTGGCGTTTGACTAACAAAAGGTGTGGAAGATGTAGATTTGGGTGTTGCTGGGAATTTGAACGATTGGTGTTCGGCAGTAGGGGTAGCCGGATATGATTTTGAAGCCGAGTTGCCGTCGCGGTGCTCGGAATCTTGTTGCGCAGAAATGAACGCTACCAATGAGTTTGAGATTTCTGTGCGGCCATGGTGATGCCCAGTGCTCGTCGTCGGAACACGTCGCCGTTTTTTCCGTCGGAAACCGGGCGGTTTTGCGGCAGGCACTGCACGCTCCTCAGTTTTAACATACTTTTTCAGCAACAAGTGACCATCAGAAACCCACTCCTCTCTCCATTTGTGCGGTTTGAACCGCTGCTTTGAAATAACAAGGCCTTCTCCACGACCCCTGTTCGCGTGCCGTTGCCGAGATTTTGCACGCGTGAAACGCGTGCTTCGCCGGAGATTCAATCGAGTTGATCGCGTTGACATTTAGACAGTGATTAGGCAGTCTATCGTGGCCAATTGACGAAGGGCGTTTGGTGAAGAGTGAACTAAATGCTGTCGGCCACGTCCGTCCAACTCGCCTTGACGATACCCAGTTCCAGTGTCCACGGCAACGTGTTGCCCACTCGCCGATCAAAAAAGAAGAGCGAGAAGACGATCTCTAAATCTGCCGAGAGCGAAAAGTAGGAGTCAGCAACAGATTCTGGTGTCTACCCAACGTCGGAACATCCTCTTCTCCACCGCGGCAGTGCTTGAACTCCGCCAGTGGCATCACCGGCACGGCATTCCATGCCCGCCCGCAAGCGTAGCGACGAACACCACAACGACGACCACGACGACGACCACCATCACCTCCTCCCCCGTTTCATTCTCCGGAAACAAATGGGCAACGGCAAGACTTACTGCACAACACAAGCAACGACGGCGTTCGCTGCGCTGCGCTGCCCAGGCGGCATCGAACATCATCGAACAACCGAACACACAAACTTCGAACTTCAAACTTCGAACTTCGAACATCGAACATCGAACTTCGAACATCGAACATCGAACGACAAAACTTCGAACGAACGACGAATGACGAACGACGAACGACGAACGACAACACAACTCACTCACTCACTCCCTCCCTCCCTCACCCATTCACTCACTCACTCACAGTCGGTCAGTCACCCACAGTCACCCACAGTCAGTCACTCACCTGTTGTTGGCGCGGAGCACGCTGACACGCCCGCGGGCGTGTCGCGCCATCTTCGTCATCTTCCATCTTCTCTTTGTGTATCCATCCAATCCAAGGAAGCCAATCTATCATACATACAACGCAACACACACCGCCACCCGCTACCCCCCGACAGCGCAAACACAACCGACAGGGTCACAGCTGCCACAGTTTGAGGAACGACATACTTGTGCTTGTGAGGTGCGGCAGTGTTGGTTGGTCTGTGGTGTTGGTGGTGTTGGTGGTATTGATGGGGCTATCGGATGTGATCACAGACGGGATTGAGTACGCTGCATGAGAAGCAGAGAGATCGGCAAGGCGTGGTTGTGAACGGGTTGCTGCCCACACGCGTTGATAAGATCTGCATGGGGTGGTTTGACGAGTAGCGACAGGAACACGTGGTTGTGTGTGTGCATCACGTTACAGCATCTCTCAGCCCAGGTTTTATTGTGACAAGATGGGTTTTCGAGACGGATATTTCTCGGAGATCGCTGGGCCATTGTAATTGTATCATCGTGTATGGGGAGACTTTTAGGTCTCAGAGGAGATATATAGCTGGTTGGACATGTGAAGGAGACCGCGTTGAGATGGGTTGCGTGTCACGCCTTTGAAGGTGGCACTGTGAAAAATGCAAACGGCACTGTCGCTTTTGAATTTGGCCACTGGGAACAACAATTCCAGTGACAATGCCGACGCAAATGGTTCGAACGACCAGAATCAGGAGGGGGATGGGACCAATCAGGAAGAAGATCAAGGCAGCAGTGATTCGGACTCATCAGATGACGACATCGAAGATGTTAACGAACGGTTTTCCGACGAAGAAATTGCATGGTCGAAGCGTTACTTTGGGACGGACTTGTACGCGAAATTTTTCAAGGTTTGCAGTGAGCTGAAGATTACTGACAACGTTGAACAAATTTTGGAAATGCGACGTCCAAGAAAGTGGGAGCTGAAAATCAGAAACGCAAAGTTTTCGAATCTCCAGGATTTGAACGATTACTTTTTGCAATTTTACGTCGGGTACAATCTCAAGCAATACAAAAAGAGAGCACCCAAGAGCCGAACGAAGAAAGTTGACAAACAGGGACAGCGTGTGCATCGCAAATACGAGTGGCATACAACGGGATCAATGGGGCAAAGTTTTGCATCCCCTTGCTTGAAAAACATGCAGCAAGGAGAAACCCGTGATTTCTCGGGATTCAATGAGAAGGTATGGAGTCTTTTGCATTTGAGTTGTTTTGGCACCAGTCGTCATTTTCTGTGTGCTTAAATTCTGCAGCGAACATGGGAGGGTTCATACTTTGATCTCTACGAGAAAAACTTACGGGTCGAGCTGTGGCAGTACGAGCGCCTGGTTCCCAACGTTCTGTTGACATCTTTCGACATTCAGCTGGTTGACGTCGCGCAGGGTGGACGTCTACGAGTACGCTTGTCGCTTTGTTGAATCGCCTGATAATCTCTGACCACCATTTATGCCTGTCCACACACTACAGTCTTTTGAATTGAAACGGGAACGAGATGTTCATGTTCGAAGAGATAAAGGGCAACAATTTGGCATGTGTGCACGCATTTGGGAGTACATCTGCAGCTTGGCACTGACACCGACCCTTGCTCTGCTGCACCAGGTCGCCTTCAATTCGTGGCCATTTTTCAAGAGAGAACTGAATTCAAGGTCCAACTGAAAAACTGGCGCCTGTCTCTCGAGGAGCACTGCATTCGGCAGCAGGTTTGCTGCATTACGGGCGCCTTTGTACAGCATGGATTCATTTGACAGTTTCTGTGCTCTGACGGTGACGGAGCAGGCGCGGAATTTAATTCCTGAAGAAGCTGAATCATGTAGCTTGCCTGTCGTGTTAAAAGTTCAATTGCTGAGAGGAACGCGTCGAAGTCGCAATTCGCGGGTGCGGACTGGCGGCTTTTTGTTGCTGCGCCACAGATCCTGTTTGTGACAACAATTGGCTTGGTGTGTAGGATATCGAGTCGTTCCAAATCGATGTTGATTACCACAAGGGCCAGCATGTGTCACTAGACATTGGGTACCCTCTTGACCAAATTATTCACTACAAAGGAACAGCGGATAAACTACTGACCGAGTCGTTGCAGTGTACCTTGTGGCTTCTTGTCTCAAAAGGTGTACGGCAGAATTTAGTAGAAATGGCTACCGTGCGGATTCCTTTGAAACAGGTTGACTCGCTTGCTGCCCGCTTGTGCAGGGGCTATGACTCAACCTCGCTGATGCATAGGTTCTTGTCACGGGAGCGGTTCTCGGTAATATGGCCTATCTTCCGGGAAGATCACTTCTGAAAGAGAGAGAACATACCAGCCGCCCGGGTCTTCCAACGAAGCCACATTCTCGCGAAGCCAATCGTCGTCATGGAGCATCAAAGTCAGTGTCCGACTCGGCTCGTGATTCCCAGCTTTCGTCTCATGACACCGCAGCCGCTGTGTCCAATGGCGAGGCAAGTGAATAATTGTGTGCCGTTTCGCAAATGATTGTCTCACGCCCCACTGTGTCGCAGGCTGACGTGTTAAGCGGCAGAGCTTCTGACGATATGGGCGACACCGGTGTTGCAACTTCCGTGGATGGCGATCCCGACTCCAGGATATTATTCTGCGGTCAAATCGAAGGGAACGTGGATGTGTCCATTTTCGAAGACCAAACTGGCAGCCTGACTGAGCTATGGACTTGGTTTGATTGGACCCCTCGCAATCGGTGCCGCATAAATCATGTTCATGTGGCTAATACTGCAAATTTTTGCGTGCAGGTTCCGTCAAAGCGGAGAATTAAATCCACCCGAAGTGTTTGACTATGCCCCGTACAATTACTCCTACATCGGCTTTCACGTCGCCGGAGTTCGTGGGCTTAGCATGCTCTCCTCGCGTGACGAAGGTCTCAACCTTTTTGTTTCGTTGGAGTGGGCTGGACAAGTTTACAGAACAGACACAGTCAGAGACTGGAACGGAGAGCCTATCGACTACACAATCTATTTTCAAGTGTTTTGCATATCCACTCGGCCACAGGTACGTCCCAGTGTTTGCCCACTCCTCTTTCAGTCACGCGCTTGCGTTCATTGTATTGCTGCCTTCTGTATTAGGTGGAAGATCTCGTCCGGCACCCATACGTCAGTGTCTTCGTTTGGCATGAATCCAGTAGCGGGCACAATGACCTAATTGGAGAAACACAGTTTTTCCTGCACAATATCTCTGGCAAACATGTGTCGACCCGGCAAACACTGGGAGACCATTCCAGGCGTCAGTCAAATCGTGGTGGACCCACGCGAGCAGTTTACCGCCGCCCAGAAGCAACTATGTGCGAATTGTCCAATTGCAAGAAGACAAAAACGCGGAAAGTGGTCATACACACATGGAGAAAAAGCGCACTGTACCCACTGTTGCCGAAGCAATACGTGGAGCGCGAAGTTCGGACGCGAGTATTTTCTGCGTCACTTCCTCTGAGATCGACAGACCTGAACCACAACGCTTCGGTCAAGGTGGGTAGTGTGTATTGTGAGCCCGGACATTGACAAAGGCTTCATCCGTGACTTTTTCTCTAGATATCTGCTTGGTTCCGCGGCCCCGTCAGCAAAAACGGATTTGTTGACTTCGTGAATACTGACCCAACAACTTCGGAACTCACCAAGTATCTGACTCTGCCTCATGCTGACGCCGCGACTGAACGACGCAAGAACGCACTATGCCATTGTGCCACGGCGGAATTGGGTGGTCTAGATGCTACTGCTGACTCAGGGAGTACTGGCAGCAGCAGAACTCGCCCAAAATGCTCAACGTCGTACAGAGAACAGCATTTGCCGGCAGTTCAAGAAGATGGAAGCGACGATGAAGGAAGTTCATTTGCTCGGTCCGCTGCCACCACAGCGAGTCGCTTCGACACTACACTAGGATGCCGTTCGTTGCGAGAATACGTCGACGAAGTACGCAAGCATCTTTATAGAATTACGCGCGTCAAGACAGTTTTTGATGAGCAGAAGCCTTTGGGTACGACAGTAATGATTGAGGACTTCAGCTTTTTGGCATGTTGACGTATTGTGTTGTGCTGCAGGCTCTCTGGTAGTCCCCGATCCGCCGAACCAAGATCGACATGCACTGTATGTTGAAATATGCTTTTGTTGTGAAAATATGAGGTGTTTGGGTGTGTGCGGCAAGTGTGATAGTGTGCCCTTTGCTGGTTTGCAGGAGACCAAAGTTTTACGGTTACATGGTGTGCCTTGATCAAGAACACGTTCCAAGGTTTATGCCGACCATGCTAGCACGAGTGACACCGCCACGGACTTTTTTAGTGAATCAGAATTCTCGTCGTTACACAAACCTAAAATCGGAGGAAGATCAGCTTGGGGTATCAACCGATTCGAAGGTTCGAGAAGGAGCATCAACCAATGATAGTGCAACTAGCGATCGCAAGGGCACGTCCTCGAGTTCAGCAAGTGACGGGCCCAATCCCCGGCCAGACTTTTCACAAGCATGCTTTGAACTCATGCGATATGTTCACGCTGTGGAGTTTTGTGATGGTCACGACTTTGACTACCGGCAAGACCCGCGAGCCACAAATGCAGACATATCGACCGGAGGTGTGTCTCGTGCATATAGTTTGCAGTTGACTCTTGCACGCGCTGCATGCTTGCATTTGTTTTAATTTCTCCCATGTTCTTGCAAGGAACAGGTACTCAGTCTGGTGCGCTCGACGAAGCACAATTGCGCAGTGAGCGAAAGTTCGGAATTCATGCGGTGTGTACGACCATTGCATGTTGTGACAATGCCACACACTTGGTTGAGCGTGTCCGCGATGTTTGCAGGCCACCCCGACGTTCCTCCTCGAGTCCAAGAAAGGCGACGTTAGAGATCACGCTCTATTGCTCTGCAACATGTTTTTGGGACTTAACTTGGATGCATACGTTGTTATTGGCAAAGTTTACTGTGACAATAGGCTGTTGGAGAACGCCACGGAACATGTGGGTGATAGCTGTGGTGGCTGCGATCTATTCAACTTTCATTGGCTAAGTTGTTTATTGTGGCGTAGGCCTGGGTGATGACCCGCGAAAATTCCAATGATTGCTGCGGAGGGAGAGAAGGAGGCCCCACGTCGGCCAATGGCATCAACAATGCTGCCGTCCGCTTTTGGGAAGTGACTAATTGTGAAATTTATGAGCTAGAGTCTCGTTGTATGGCTGTCGGTCCGCTGGGGCAGGCGTTGAATGGAGTCAGCAATACTCCCAACCAATCAACTTCGACGTCGAAAGCTGCTCATGCGGACGTTCAACCACTCCCTGAACCCCACGACACAGATGTTTCTTCTGAACGAGGAGAAAGCAAATTGCCAGAAGCGTCGAGTCATGATGTGAATGGTGGCTCGAACAGCAATTCGACTCCCAGGCTCTTTGGACAAAGCGGCGCCGATCGTGACGTACTGCGTTTGCTGGAGGAGGAAGAAGCTGCAGATAGATCATCTGAGCGACGGGTGGAAAAGGAGCAACTCTTTTTCACCACGAGTGGTTTAGGTAAATGCGTTTGCTCGACTGTTGTTGTACTGTTCGTTGGTTGACGTGACACGCATTGCATGTAGGCGATGGAAAAAATTGCATGTCTCAGGAAGAAGTTCTGCGCGAAAATAAAGTGCTCGAGCAATTAGCACGAGATGATTTCTCTATCAAAGAGCAACAAGGACGATCACGTTTGAACGCGTCGATCCAGCTGTCCGCGAACTACAAGGCCCAAATGCAAACTCTGCAATCTAAGATGGCAGTGCTACCGTTCGTGACATGCCAATTTGTGCAGCCGCGAAAAAGTGGGAATCTGGTGACATCGCAGCGCTGTGCTCTTCATAGGTATGCTGAAGTGTACGCCGTGTTCAACAACAAGAACTTTTGGGTTAACATGCAATGGCGTGAAGAAAACAACGTCAACGTAATCAACCGAGATCCCACGCGAATTACATTCAATATGGGACTTCCGGGGACTGAGAATGAATGGCTGCCGTTTGTGACGCCGGAACGCGGAAGTGGCAGCATTGCTCCGTGCTATATTCCTCGCTCACTCTCGGCGCGGTTGCCTCTGGACCAAGCACGGGAGCTCGAGGAGCGAGCACTTGCGGAGCTTGTCAGTGGCCTGGAGAACATTCGCAGTGTGGTCAACGCAACAACAGTACTCGCAAATGAAGCGTCTCCCGGCATGGTGAAGTACGTTTGCGACAGCGTGCTCCTTCAGCAGCAGACATGCATTGCGCTAAAACCCAGATGCTGTACTGTGATCGAAACGCAGGTGGGCGCAGGATGTTTTGGCAGCAAAGTTTGTGCTCGACAATTGGTGGGTGGATCGTCATGCTCATGCTCGACAAGAATGGACTGGTTGGCGCTCAGCTCGGCTGGAGTACTTGAAGCAAGTCACTCGGCTTATGGAACAACGGCCGGCGAATTACTCGATGCGCATGCAGGTTGTGCAGCTTGCCATATTGATGCTGTGAATAGCTCTCGGCGATCACATTGTAATCTTTTGTACAGATTACGAAAATGAACAGTGCAGATGCCGTGAAAGTGCGTCAGATGATATTTGGCGATGGCATGAGCAAAGAACAGTGCGTTTGTTCTGCAGTAGACTTTTGACAGCGGCCGGAATTCCCATGTAAATATGTTGTTGTTCTCACAGGTATTCCGCCAGCGGAAGTGGGACAGGCGCTGATCCGTCGGCGTCGCCATTCACCGTCAACGACTACAACAACGTGACGCCGTTTCGGTTTGCGGATCAAGCCTTCCGCCAAACACCGCTGACCTCACTAGGATCTTCAGACAAAGTTCCGATATCACTGCACGGCACAGCAAAAGCCAGAGAATGGGATCCTTTCCATACGCGCACAGGTATGTACTGATCTAGTCATAGTTTGTGATTGCACCTCTCCAATCTCATCAGCCCATGCACATAGGCCGTGAGATGTTCGTTGTGGCCGCGAAGGTGTTTCCGCTCTTCAACGGGCTGGTGATGACGTATGCGGCCATTTTGTGTGTTTACCCCAACATTTCCACAGATGTGGATGAAAGTGGCAGCGCCATGCTGGCGAGCCAAGGAACATCGCAACTTCAAGACACATCGGCGCAGAATATCGGCTCGTCGTCTTCTGGCCTTTCTCCTCGCCGACACGAGGCGTCTATTTAGGCGACAGACCATTGCAGTTTTTTCTTGCGTCGAGTTGTAAGTGTTGCTAAACAACATGCACACCTTCATTGGCTCCATCGAGTTATGACGTCTGCAGACACGCACACGCTTTGACTGCTCCGAAAGCATTGCACGATTCATTGCTCCACCCCTTCCTCATTCATCAGTAATTCATTCAATCAATTCTGCGCATCCACGCCCCGAAGCAATTGCCCCGTTCATTCATGGCCACTCCTTCTCTATTGCACTTACCGCTGCACCACGAAGTGAATACAATAACCACGACCGTGAATTCGTCGCTCATTATGGCACAACCGGGCAAGCACATTGTGCTTTTCATTCATTCATTGCTCATTGCTCATGCTCATTGCTCCTTGCTCCTTGCTCATTGCTCATTGCTCATTGCTCATTGCTCATTGCTCACTGCTCACTGCTCACTGCTCATTGCTCATTGCTCATTGCTCATTGCTCATTGCTCATTGCTCATTCCTCATTCCTCATTGCTCATTGCTCATTGCTCATTCCTCATTCCTCATTGCTGCACCACAAAGTAACAAACGTAAAGTGGGTATCTCAGTGCATTCGTGCATTTACTTAGTACACATTCTGCAAGTTGTCTTCCGCTTGCAAGCTTGGCTTGTTGGCACTTTTGATTACAGTGCAGTATGCAGTCAACAGACGCTGCGAGCTTTGGTTGAATGAGGTGAGCGACGACGTGAGTGGGCGAGTGAGTGAGTGAGTGAGTGGCTGGGTGGGGGAGTGGGGGAGTGAGTGAGTTTGAGTGGAAGTTACGCCATACTTTACTGGAGAGCTCGCTGTCGGTCGGATCGGAAAGTCAGTCGGAAGTCGGAAGTGACTGTTGGTTAGTTCGTTCGTTCGTTCGTTCGCTAGTTCGGAGCAGTTTCGTCGTCCGGAGGACTGTTCGAACTAACTGAGTATGGCGTAAGTAGTGTTCGTAGTGTTCGGAGGTGTTCGGACTGTCCGGGGTTTTCGGTGTTGCAGTCGTCGTTCTTCCGTTCGCTCGTTCGGCCGTCTCTGTTCGTGTTTGTGTTCGTTTGTGTGTTCGTGCATTTGCTCGTTCGCTCGCGCGTTTGCTCGTGCCTGTCTGTTGGTGTCTGTTCTTGTTCGACTCCTCGACTGTTCGCAGTCACGACAACTCACTCACCACCATCGCTGACAACAACAAACGACAACAACTACGACGACGATTACCACTGAAGGCGGTGGAGGCTCTGCCGAATGGGGACGCCGACCGTACGCGAGTATAAGTTCGAATGCAGGCTTCTGGAGCCTTGGCGTGCTGGTTTGTTTGTTGCTTGCTGGCTGGCTGGCGCCTTGCCTGCATGCTTGCATCGGCGGTGGGGTGTTTTCTGGTAGCGAAGCAACGGGTTGCACTTGCTGGTATTCTGCGTGATGCATCGTTGTGGGTTGCTGACTTACACTGCGTCGGCAAGCAGTTCTTATGCGGCTGCTTAAGAAAGTCTAACCTTGTTTTAAATCACACGCGCAATCTCGCCAGAAACTTTCACAAGCTGCGTAACCTCGCTGAACACGGTTCTAAGTAAAGATGGATGACTTTGGCGACTATCAGGACGAAGGCGAGGATTACGACAATGGTGAACTTGGAGAGGAGCAAGACTGGGAGGAACAGTATCAGCAAGCAATGCTGTTGAACGAAAAACTGCGCGCGATGGCAGCCGCGCAGAAAGCCACTCAACCAAGTGGAAAGAAGGTTCAGCTCAGGGGAACAGTTTCGACCAAAGTTCGCGGCCGCGGCCGCAGCGCCAGAAGAGGAGGAGGCAGTGCAACCCAACGACGTGGTAGGGGGCGTCAAGGCAATTTTACGTTTGACGATGCACGTGCTGGTCAAATTGCCAAAGGCAATCAAAACTTACTCGAACGACTGAGCAGTATTGCGGTTCGCGACGTTCGAAAAATGGCGAAACAGAACAGACTCAAGGCTGGACGCGTTAAACACAAGTCATCTGCTGGCATCAATCGGAGCAAAAAACAGAGTCTCATTGACAAACAAAATGCTGCTTTTGCGAAGCGGCTGTCGTCAATCAAGAGCAGTAGCGGGCTGTCTCGAAAATCGTTGAAAAAACACTCGAAAAAGCAAAGAAAAATCGCTGCAAATGTGCGGCAGTTCCGCAGCAAAGGATTCTCGAACAGGCCAACATCTCGTCAGGCCGCGAAACCGAAGGCAACATCGCGGCTGCGACAAGAAATTTTGAATGCCAGCGAGTATGACTACATGTTTTGAAAATAGCGGGAGGAGGTGTTTGTCGGTTGATAAATTATTGCAGCAACATTGCACGAGGTCGGAATGAATGCAGTCTTGTGCGCAGGTGCCCCGATCCTGCGTGGAGTGAGGTACTAGTGACGGTAAAACCGGCGTCAAGCAAGTAACACACACGTGATCGACACTAGTACTAGAGTACCCTGATGCTAGTCTGCGATTCGTGTGTGGTTCGCATTGTTTCACGATGGTGTTTAGTCTTCGATGAAGTGACTTCGGTGCCGTTTCTTGATCTTTCCGTGCCCCCGGATCTTGCCAGTTCTGTTGTGGTCCTTCTTTTTCTTTTTCTTTTTCTTTTTCGCCGGTACTTCTTCTTCTTCCTCTAGGGTCCCATTGCCCTCGATAACACCTTGGTAATCAGGTTCATCTTGCTCGTAGTACTCGCCTGCTTCGTTGTATTCACCGTATCCACCTTCACCATACGCCCCCTCCTGCCCGTCACCTTGGCCATAGCTGTGGTATTGATCACCATATTGATCGACGTCACCAGCGTCGAAATTGATGTCTGTATCAATATTGCCTCCTTGGAAAGTGCCCACTTCGAAATTCGCGGCATTGCCTCCTTCGTAATTGTAGCTTGCATCAACTGGCACATACTCTTCTTGCTCACCTTCAGCTCCGTATTCAGAAGATGCTGCTGGTTCCGCCGATGTGTATTCGCCTTCCACAACGTCGGATTCACCTTCCCTACCAGCATAGTCGTACTGCCCTTCACCAGCTTCGAAACCCTCTTCGGCTTCTGGGTTTGACGAAGCATACGCTCCATCAACATCACTCTCAGGCTTCAGATCCTCTCCAAGCTCGTACGCTGATTCTTCGTGGTGCAGCGTGCGCTGTTCGACAGATCCATCGCCAGCTTCGAATTCCTCCTGCTCCGCGGCTTGCTCTGCCTCGGCTTCCTCCTCTGCCTTCAGACGCGCAGCTTCCTCCTCTTCAGCGTTCCTCTTGGCCTCAGCGGCTGCAGCTTCTTCCTCAGCCTTCTTGCGCGCCGCTTTTTTTTCTTCTTCGGCCTTCTTCTTGGCCTCGGCTGCTGCAGCATCTTCTTCAGCCTTCTTACGAGCTGCCTCCTCGTCGTCAGCCTTTTTCTTCGCTTCAGCTGCGGCTGCCGCTTCTTCGTCAGCCTTTTGTCGTGCAGCCTCCTCCTCTTCAGCTTTCCTCTTGGCCTCGGCGGCTGCCGCTTCTTCCTCAGCCTTTTGTCGTGCAGCATCCTCTTCAGCCTTCCTCTTGGCCTCGGCTGCAGCAGCTTCTTCCTCGGCCTTCTTGCGGGCCGCTTCGGCTTCCTCAGCCTTCTTCTTGGCCTCGACTGCTGCGGCTTCCTCCTCAGCCTTCTTGCGTGCAGCCTCTGCTTCTTCAGCCTTCTTTTTGGCCTCGGCGGCTGCCGCTTCTTCCTCAGCCTTCTTGCGCGCCGCTTCTTCTTCCTCGGCCTTCCGCTTGGTCTCGGCGGCTGCCGCTTCTTCCTCAGCCTTCTTGCGTGCCGCTTCTTCCTCAGCCTTCTTGCGCGCCGCTTCTTCTTCCTCGGCCTTCCGCTTGGCCTCGGCGGCTGCCGCTTCTTCTTCCTCGGCCTTCCGCTTGGCCTCGGCGGCTGCCGCTTCTTCTTCCTCGGCCTTTCGCTTGGCCTCGGCGGCTGCCGCTTCTTCTTCCTCGGCCTTTCGCTTGGCCTCGGCGGCTGCCGCTTCTTCCTCAGCCTTCTTGCGCGCCGCTTCTTCTTCCTCGGCCTGTCGCTTGGCCTCGGCGGCTGCCGCTTCTTCCTCAGCCTTCTTGCGCGCCGCTTCTTCTTCCTCGGCCTTTCTCTTGGCCTCGGCGGCTGCCGCTTCTTCCTCAGCCTTCTTACGAGCGGCCTCCTCCATTTCAGCTTTTTTGCGTGCCTCCTCGTCCGCCTTTTTCTTCGCTGCGGCTTCGGCTGCCGCTTCTTCCTCAGCCTTTTGTCGTGCAGCCTCCTCTTCCTCGGCCTTTTTGCGCGCAGCTTCAGCCTCTTGCGCTGCCTTTTGTCGAGCGGCCTCTTCTTCCTCGGCTTTCTTTTTCTCAGCAGCTTCGCGCTCGGCTTTCTCCTGGGCAGCGAATGCAGCCAAACGCTCTTGTCGCTCTTCTTCCTCTCGTTCTGCCTGTTCTTTCTGTTGTTTCTCCAGTTTTGCAGCCTCTGCTGCGTCGGCTTCACGCTCAGCTTTCTCCCGCGCTTCAGCTTCCGCGGCGGCGGCGGCTCGCTCACGCTCCACGGCAGCAGCTGCTGCTTGCGCGGCGACTTCACGCTCCACGGCTTCCTCTTCTTTGGACTTCTTGGGCTCCTGCGGTTTCGGCGCTACTTTCTTGGGCTTTTGATTGGACTTTTGATCAACGCGGGGCAGCTTAACGTCTTCAACGTGTCTGCTTTGCGGAAGCGGCTGTGTCGTGGGCCGTGACCGTTCGATCGCTGGCAGAGCAGGTGCCCTTTTTCGCGGGCTCCTGCGGCGTCCTCGCTTCCGACGTGGCTGCACCACATGAGCCTGGCGGACGCTCCAGTCGTAGACGCAAGCGTTGGTGTTGGCAAATGGTGACTTGCGCTGGTCACATGCATACTGCTTCTTGGTCAGCTTGGAGCGGCCCGATTTGCGCTGGCCGGACACAGGGCTGTAAGCCATTTTAATGAATCTGTTCCGAGTCGCCTTTTTCGGGGACTTCACTTTTACTTTTATTTTGTGAAACTGCACGTGCCCCCGCACGGCATATGAAGACTTGGCCGGTTCATCAAACAGGCGCCGGTTTGCCACCCGCGAATTGAAATCTTCGTTCACAGCATCCCATTGTGCGCGAACGTCATCGATCTCTCGCTCTATTGGAGACAGCGCGCGATTGCGCGATGGACTGGTCGGCATGCTTTCAAGATCCCAGTCTGGTTGCGAAAAAGTAATAGAACAGATCACATTGTGCAGGACGACCCGCGAGAAATTTTAAACTCTGTTGTAGCTAAAAATGCTTCTGCCCTTTCTAATATTGCCTTACTTCCTCCCTTTGTTTCACGCAGTGAAGCAACCGCGCTTCCTGCAAACGCTCGGCGTTCAATGAACACAGCAAGCAACGACCAACACGACACCGACCAACACGCACACAAGCGGAATTATCACCAACGACAACCAACGAACCAACACCATAGACAATGAAGCAACATGGAACAAGACATCGAAGTATAGTCACAACAACAGAGTGACAGAACAGTCGACAGTTCACAACAAACAGCATGACAAACTGAGCGACCTGCTTCTCCTCATGCACAACTGCTTCCACCCTCCCTCCATCCCTCCTCCACCGTCCTCCTGCCTCACCAAACAGATCGCCCTCCTTATTCATCAGTCCACACACTTCCTCTTTCCTCCTTCCTCCTTCCACCGTCCTCCATCCTCCATCCTCCATCCTCCATCCTCCGTCTTTCTTCTATGCTTCTATGCTTCGACGTCGTCGTCGCGACGAACGAAGCGACGTTGCGACGTTGCGACGTTGCGGCGTTCATTCATTGTGCCGTTGTGATCCGTTGGTTGGTTCGCTCACTCACTCACTCACTCACTCCCCGCACGCATGCCAGTCCGAAACCACTTGCCTCCCACCCTAAGCATCACCGTACATAAATTGTACGCTTCACACGCCATATCCCGTACAGAGACACTTTACACTGCCTAAACGCTGACGTCAATGACTGAAATGTACAGTTGTAAACGTACATAACATGTACGCCTCTCACCCCAGTCAGAGTCAGAGGAGGCGGTCCCAAAACATATCCATATCTGAGACTACTCCGTATTCACCCCCATACATTAGTCCAAAAACGTGCATTCCCGATTATAGATATGTATCAGTTTGTGC
>ENA-OWNT01001878-OWNT01001878.1-seawater-metagenome-genome-assembly--contig:-NODE-1878-length-23900-cov-4.102002_pt1 | contig 23900 bp, 21 predicted proteins | sample MGYA00238136_ERZ651165 | MGnify/ENA primary metagenome ERZ651165 (study PRJEB26861, sample SAMN08777766) | seawater metagenome | isolation source: coastal seawater | place: USA: Florida | collected...
TTGTCTTCATGAACCAACACGATCGATGCGCAGCTGCGCAGCTTTTCTTTTTCACGAAAACGTAACTTGAGTCGCGATTTCATGATTGCGGGTCGCGATTTCATGATTGCGGGTCTCATGAAAAAGCACACCGCTGCCTGCCGAAAAAAGGTTCCAGAAAAGTGCCCGAAAACAACAACAAAACGTATCTTTGGGAACCTGCAAAAGCACGGAATCAGGGGATCGGGGATCATCAAATCATCAAATCATCAAATCATCATTCACGATTTCATTTTTGGGAACCTGCAAAACTTTGAGACAGGGTGAGTGAAACGCAACAACGCAACGCACAACACCCGAAACACCAAACACCAAACACCAAACACTGCCAAACATCCAAACATTGACAATTGACAATTGACAATTGACGAATTGAATCCAAATGTACGGTACACACATATGTGCGATGATCTTGCAATGTTTCCCATTGCTAAAATGGTAATACAACGAAATGACGACTCGAACGGTCGAACGAACAAAAACACAAAAACACAAAAACACAAAACACACAACACAAAACACACAACACAAAACGTCGTCAGCCACTCCCACACTTCCACAGCCGCAGCTCACACTACTTCTTGTTCACATTCTCAGCAAGGAGGAGGGGTCCAGAGGTCCAGAGGTATGATAGGTGATAGGTAGGTATGACTCACCGTCACTCACTCATCATCACGCCTCTCTTGCAATCATCAATCATCAATCATTTCTGCTCTCAGCCACTTTGTCTGTCTGTATCCATTCGCTCGGAAAACTGAACAACGACGAACGAACGAAAACGAAAACGACACACACCACACAGACCACACACCACACACCACGAATGGCGAACGTCGAACGACAAACGACAAACGACGAACAAACAACGGCGACGAGCAAAACTGCGAACTGCGAGCAGCGACGAAATCGAAAAGACGTGGCGGGTGCCTCCCGCTGCCCTGCCTATGCGTCGTGGCCTGACAGTCGTGACGGCCTTGATGGCTGTGCCGTTCTTGAATGGACAACAACTGGCCTGTTGACCTGATTTGATAACAGCTGCGAAAACTCACTGGTTGCTCTCGCTTGTGCTTCCATACTATGGAGTACTGCTGCCATTCCCAGGGAAGTAACACACAGAAACACAACGCACAAAACCGAGTAAGTGGTTATGATACCAGCAAGGTTGTGGTCGATGCATGGCGATACAGCCAAGAGTGTAACAGAACTGGACACAGAAGACATCGCACCCACCGTGCAAGCAAAGCGCCACAAGTAACGTTAGTGGGCCCGCACCAAGAGTCGTACGTGATCAGCGAAGTCAAAACCGTTGCTGTGTGCGCTTTGGGCAACGTTGATTCTCGTATCTTGGAGTGCCGATGACAAGACGAAGAAAAATCGGAAGAAAAAATGTTCAAAAGTTCGAGTCATTGTACCTTCAGTGAGTAGACACTGGACATGGTGCAAAACACATCCACGCATCCCTTCGGCCGCTTGAATCCTGGAGATCACTAAACATCGCCGCTTGATCAACAAGTACCGATACGTTGTGAATCGATAGTGAAAGCTGCTGCTGCGGCAGTGACAGCCTTCCTGTCTTTTTGTTATTGGAACAGCCTTTTGTTCCACAATGGACGACGGTAGCGGCGGCCTCCGTCGGCGAACCTCCACCGTTACATCCGCCGCTCTGGTCGCTAAGTACGGTGCAAGTTTTCCCAACTGCATTTTGTCAAAAGAGAAAAATTGTCTGGAAGCGGGGTGCGGCGGCGAGCGCAGAGTTGACGGTGAAATCGATGATTCTCCAATCAAAGCCCGTTTTGTTCTCCCATGCGGGGCAAAGGTGTTGGCCTCGCTTCCCTACTTCGGCTATTACGGAATGCGATACATGCGCAGTAGTGCGCTGAAATTTTTCTACTCAGATACGATGCTCGTTCCGTTATGGTGGATCGCGTTCACTGTTGTGGTGGCAGTTGCCATTGATGCGCTGACCGACCCAATTAGCAGTACTATCACAGACCAATGTCGTTCAACCTTCGGACGGCGCCGCCCCTTCATCGCCATTGGTGGAATTGTCTCGTCGATTCTCTTCGCTCTGCTGTGGATGCCGTGTGTGTTCGGCCTGTGTCCGGGTGATTACAGCAACATCCAGTGCGTGGATGGAAATTTCGGACACGTGGACAGTTCATGGATTTACTTCTTCGTGATGTACCTGCTTTTCTTCATTTCTCTCGACATTCTGTTTGTGCCACTGGAAGCGCTGTCAGCAGAACTATCCCCTACGTATTCCGACCGCAACTGCCTGTTTGGAGTACAGCAAGTGTTCACCGTTATCGGGATTGCTCTCGGAGTACTGACACCTGCCGTGCTAGATGACGGCAGCATTTTGTATACTGCAGCAATTGGTTTTGCTGTTCTAATGATCCTATTTTGCTGGATATTGGTCTGCTGTGTGAAAGAACGCGGCCAACATTCGTGGGAACACCAGAAAGCGGACATCGCTCCAGTGGTATATTTTCATCACGTACTTTCCCATGCGCACCTATGACCTTTACTGTTATAATATTTTGTATTTGTTTGCCGTGCTTGTCATTATGCCCTTTACACAACCGAAGGAGCGCGCGAGAATTGAGCCAGAGGTGCGTCACGATGTATTTGTCACCGGTTGTACCTTCGATAATTGGTTCTCAACCTGAGGTTGTCGCTGCTGCTCCTATCGGTGAACAGGATACGACTATGGCCGAGACCGAGTCTACACAGTCAGAGCAAGAACTCAAGGAGGTAGTTGATGCCCCTGGAGCCTCCATGGAACAAACAGCGGAGCTTGTACAAAAAGAACAAGAGAAGGTTGACGCTGCCATGGCTTTACGAGCGGAAGAGACAGCAGCCCTTGACGCTTTGGGCATTGACGTCGAGGACCTCGAAACTGTGGACTTAGATCACCTCGAAGAGAACTCTGGACTTGTTCCTGGCTTTATTGGCAGTCTACGCAATGCGTACGTTTGAAAACATGAGTTGTGCTTGTCACGACCTCGATCTGTGCTGACCCGCCTTTGAACCGACGTGTTGTAGTTGCTTCCGAATTCTACTTCTCAGTGAGATTTGCGAGGCCCTGGGGGACGAATTGCAGTACACAGTGTTAGCATACGTTCCCATTTATGTGATCCGACCCATTGACCTGACGCCAAGCTTTGTATACCTCATCCTTGCCGGAACAGTCCTCGTCTTCCAACTCATCACGATTCCATTTTGGATGTTCATTGGTCAGCGGTTCGGAAAGTACAAGGGCTATTTGGCGTACAATTTCACACTTGGTGTCACGACCATGCTAAAAATATTCGTTGGCCCTGAAGAAGAAATGGGGCTAACTATCTCTATCTTTATCGCTGTGCTGTGGGGGATTGGGTTGGGCGGTGCGTTTCACTTGTACCGCTCGATGCTCGCAGACGTCATTGACTACGATGAGCTGCTGAGTGGTCAACGGCGCGAAGGCCAGTTTGGAGTTTTTGGCGATTTCATTCCCAAAATGGTCGAAGTTCCCAGCACGGTTGTTCCCCTCATCGTGATGGCTGCATATGGATACCAACCCAACGTGGAGCTGCAAAATGAAGAGGTTGTGTGGACCCTTCGATTGTGTTTCTCAATTGTGCCTGGATTTTTCATTTTTCTGGGTGCAGTGGCTCTATTGTGTTACCCCAAACCAGCTCAAAAGGGTTCAAAGTGCTTGGACGCAATCCAAAATGGCATTGTGTTGCATGCAGCTGGAAAGGAGGCCTACGATCCTGTTCGCAAGTGCATGGTCGCAGCCCCGCAGCACATTCGAGCCTCTGTTGGTGGCACAAAAGGCGTTGGTGATATGGAACACTTTTTCAAATACGAAATCAAACATGCTGTTGACAAAAAGTCCAAAACGGTTCTTGTATACCATACGGTATGGCAACTATTGATCTTCGTGTTGCTATCAATCGGCATGGTCGTTGCAAGTGTTTACGATTGGCAAGGCAGTATCGCCCCCACTCTGCAAGCCGGAGTAGATATCTGCTCGAACTACACGACGCGTGAAAATTGTGCAGGCTTCAATAACAGTTGCACAGAATGTGCCTTCGGATTTTATGGCCCTAATTGCAGCGCTTGTCCTGGATTGTTGGACCGCGAAGACGACGACACAAACGATTTTGTGGGAATTCCTTGTAACGGCCAAGGAGTTTGCGACCCCGTCAATGGAACGTGCACCTGCACATTAGGTTCTGGTTTCTATGGACCTTGGTGCGGTGTCGATGAAGACGAGCCAGCGACCCTGCTACCAATATACATTGCCATCCTAGGTCTCGGTGTATTTTTCATTGCATTCCACGGTACCCGCCTGCGGAAGGCCATCATGGTCGCCAACGACGAAAGCATGACACTGAAAATGATCGCCGAATACCACCGCCTGGCTTTTGGACGGCCACTCACAAAAGAAGAGGAGGCGTTGTATGGAGACACACAGACAGACGAAAATGCACCCCCGGAGTCCACAGAAACCGCGTAGCGCAAGTCGTCGAAGTTTACGCAATAACCCTAGTGCCCGTGGACTCGTGTCCATGTTTCGCCGTAGCTCTACCAATATGTGACTCAAGTCAGCCAACTGATTTGGTGTTTGTTTTATAACTATTAGAATTGTTATGAATTACGAAGCTGATACACAGCCACACGTTCCTTACACCACGTTGCACATACATGCAAGTCTACGATACCGCAGCCACAATTGTTTGCACTATCTTATGGAAGGCGCGCCCTGCGGCGGAGCTCTCATCAACTGCCTCTCCAGCATCGCACGCTTTACCGAGTGCGGGGTCCAACGGCACCCGTCCTAGGTATGGCACTTGAAATTTCTGCGCCATGCCCTGCACACCGGTTCCGTGGGATGCAAATATATTGGAGGCGACATGAAACTGCAAAAGCTCTGGACACTTGGACTTCACCATCTCAAGCACTTCCTTAGTTTGATCCGCACCACTTGGTGTTGTAAACCGAAGGTCTCCGACGGGCACCTGCGCATGACTCATGTTTTCCACGAGTCCAAGGACGGGCACTCGGCTCTTCTTACAGAAATTGAGCTCCTTGCGGACGTCACTCATCGCAACTTCTTGGGGAGTCGTCACTACCACCGCACCAGTGATGTCAACGTCTTTCAAATACTGCACCATCGAAATATGCTCATCAGAAGTCCCTGGGGGTGTATCAATGATGAGGTAGTCAAGTTCGCCCCAATCTACATCAGTGAAAAACTGTTTGATCAAGCCATTCTTCCTGGGTCCCCTCCATATCACAGGTGCATCTGCATCGGGGAGCATGAAACCTATTGACATGACAGCCAGATTGTCTTCGGCATAAACAGGTGACCATCCTGATCCACTCTTGTGAACTTGTTCTTGTTCCAGTCCCATCATTCGAGGGATACTCGGTCCGCACAGGTCAACATCGAGGACTCCAACTTCCTTTCCTTGATCAGCAAGAGCCCAAGCTAACTGGGCAGCAGTGGAACTCTTTCCAACTCCACCTTTTCCCGATAGCACCAAAATGGTGTGCCGGATTGGTTTGAGCCGCTTTGCAATCACGGCAATAGCTGGATCGACAACTTTGGCGGCTCCAGAAGCACAAAGCTTCTGATTTGGGCATCCTGCACAGCCTGCTGCTTTTCCAGCATTGTCGGCCTGCGGCCCAACGCACTCGCTGTTCGCGTTGGCAGGGCGTTCAGAGCTCATGGTGTCCGGTCGCGTATTTTATATCGGCGAAATGAGGAAAAGCACGAAAACTCGACTGAAACCGTGGATTTCGACTTTGTTCGCGCCCAACGGGCTTGATGCAGTGTTCTAACGCTCAATCAATTTGCTTTCTGCGCATCCAGTTGCCGTGGCACCAATCGAAAATGTCGCACTATGCCACACTCCGCTTGCAAAATCACCACCCGGTCCAAAGGCAGCATTTGTTACTCCGTATGTGCCCACGATCGCTTAGCGCCCATTGTCCGTGGCTGACGCTCCACTCCCGTGCGACTGATCAATCATCATGCAAACGCAGCACCACCACTACGCCGCCGGGACGATGGACTGCGCGCACTGTCTTCACGTCGAGTTGGTGTTGGATGTTGGTATGGTGATGTTGACTGTGTCAATTCTCCGCGCGGACGTCGAATGGAGAACGGACAACGGACAACGGAGATGAAGCAGAAAATAGAAGCAACAACGACACGACCAACCACCAACCACCAACCACCAACCACCAACCACCAACCACCAACCAACCAACCACCTCCAACGATCAATGACCAACCTCCAACGACCAACGTCCAACGACCAACGACAAACGACCAACGACCAACCTCCAACGACAAACGACCAACGACAAACAAACAACGACGAACGACGAACGACAAACGACAAACGACAAACGACAAACGACAAACAAGAAACTAGCGAAATGCGAAATGGCTTCGATCGGCGTCAGCGGCGTGTCGGCCAACCAGCGCAACAGCACTGCGGCACTGCGGCACTGCTGCGGCACTGCGGCTCCCACCGAGCTCCAGCACATTTTCACATTTTCACTCCATATGTTATTCATTATGCTAACCGTGCGTTCGTCGAATGTTCCTGTCTTATGAGGTTATATGCATTACTGTTCCGGGCTTCGGGGAAGGAAGTCAGTGAAGCAGTGAGTCAGTGAGTGAGACAACAGTGAGTGAGTCAGTGAGTTAGTGAGCTGGCGGACGCAGGTAGGTGAGTGTGAGGCTGCTGTGAGGCTGTGAGGCTGTGAGGCTGTGAGGCTGGCTACCGTGGGGCTGTGGGGCTGTGGGGATGAGTGACTGCGTGGCAGTGGAAGGGAAGGAAGGAAGATGGATGCGAGAAGAAGCGCAGCTGTGAGTTGTCTGTCGTCGTGTCAGCCACCCACGCACCCAGCCAGTGCGGCAGTGCGGGGGAAAGGGATGGATGGATGGATGGATCGACGATCGATCGACGACGGCGTTGACTTTGTTTTCGACTGCTGGCTGCTGGCTGCTGGCTGCTGGCTGCTGGCTGTGCTTTGTTGGTGGTGGGCTGTTTGTTGTCTGATGGATACTGTGGTGGACTTGCGGCGTTGCTTAGTATGTTGCTTGGAGGGTTGGTGTGTTGGTGTGTTGGTGTGTTGGTGTGTTGGTGTGTTGGTGGCGTGTTATTGCTCGCGTCATCGGCTTGTTGTTGCCAGCTAGCTAACGTACAAGTCTGCCTGTCGACATGCCAGGATCGTAGTCAATGTGTGTGTGGATGGTGTTGACTTATTTCTGTGACTCCAGGCTGTCCGTATCTGTTGCTTGGGGGTGTTGCTGCTTGTCACTGCTCCACAAGGTCAACTTGTCGATCCAGTTATCTTGTATGCTGCTATCTGGAAATATTGGGCAATCTTTTGCTCGTAAGTTAGCCAGGGACAGTCCTTCTGCGGTTTTCGCAGGGGGCTGACGACGGAAATCACTCCATTGCTCTGACAAGCTGCTCCCGACTTGACCCATTCGATTTTCGGGACAAGCCACACTTGTCCACAAAAAACAAATCGTTGCTCATTGGTTGGGGCCTTAGTGGTCTGTGACAGGGCGCAGAATGTCGAAGCTTAAAGATCTTGGCGTTCCGACGTCATCTGGCGGCGATACACCGATATCTTTGTTCCTCGGCCTTTTGGAAGAAGTCATCGCCGAAGAGCAAACAAATGTTGGTGACGACGGCATAGCGGAAGTACAATACCTTCATGTGCGAAATGCTTTGACATTTCGTCTTGGTGGACGAACACTGAAGCCCATCGAGAAGTCTCTCGTTAATAATCGGCTTCAGCAATTCGTACCAGTTGCACTTTGTGTCATGCAAAACTTTCTCATACGAAATGGTGCGCTGGAAATGGAAGGACTTTTTCGAGTGGCACCGTCTGGCAAAGTATTTGCTGGTGCACTCGCCCAATGTGAAGAGGCAAACAAACAGGGCGCACCTCCTCACTTTCTGCGCGAGAATTTGAGCACCAACATCACCATAGCTGCGCAGAGACAACAACTCATCACAACGGTTTCAAGCCTGTATAAAATGTACTTGCGCCGCATGCCGACACCTCTGATTCCACGCGAAGTCTTCGATGATATTGCTCTCTTCATGCCAATGGCAGATAGATTGCGGGCTTCATACCCCAAACTTCTCGCAAAAATACCGCCCCGCTTTCTTCGGTGCCTTCGGAACATTGTTAAGTTTCTCCGCAAAGTCTCTCTCCGCAAGGATGCCAACCGCATGTCAGCCAATAACCTGGCCCGCATATTCGCACCGTCACTGTTACCAAAAGCGTCCCAGGAAGAGCCAGACGAGCCAACAATGGACTTTATGCTTCTTCTGCAGAGAGAAAGTGATTGGCAAATACTGAGCATTCAGATGTTGATAGAAGATCAAGATGATATTTTTGACGAGGTCGAGGACATCGTCGCACAGAAGGCTGACGATCAGTTTGTAGAAACCGGAACCGTTCCCATTGACAACTTTGCATACACTGGCACCATTTTTGATATGAAGCTTCGAGGAAAATGGTTTTTTCCGCCTCCGCTTCCTGTGGGGGGGAGGAAAAAGAAGGGCACAAGAAAGAAGAATCGTGCTGCCAAAGCGTCATCCAAATCTCTTCGCGAGATCGGCATGGATTTCCGTAAGGTAATGAGCCAAATCCAAGTGTTCAATGCCGCGGAGTTAGATTCTCACGACGGCGGAGGTGGAGATAAATCGTCTGAATCAGGCGAAAACAAGTCAGATTTTGCTTTGGAGTTCGCGGACTGGTGAGTGTTGCTGTCAAAAGTGGTGACTGGATTCGAATGTGTCATCCCTCTCTCACACTATTGATTTCTTCTCAGGCCGCTGCCATTTGCCATCGCCAACGTAGCTGCAGATGCCGACGAAGAGTTTGATTCTCTTGAAATTGGCATGCTTTGCATTTCTGCTGTAAAGCCCACTAGTCGGGCAATCACCAAACCGCACTGGAGGTTGCAAAAGAACGACGGAGTACGGCGGATAAACGACCTTGACGTCTCGAAAATGCCGGCCACTGGTTCGCCCGCTTCTGCTTTGCTGTGCGATCATGTTCACCCACCTTATCACTGGCTGCGTTCATGTTGCAGATGTGCACGGTCATATTATGCAGTTGCGAAAAATGCACAACGTTGAGACCCTCACGTTTCATTTCACGCGATCCTATTACCCAAAGCACCAAAATTTCAACGGCACGTGCCTCCTCGAGGGCTTCATGTGCCGGAAAGCCCGGCAGAAAATTGTCAAGAAAAACTGGAAAAAGCGATTGTTTAAGTTGTTCGCCGTAGGCAACAGCTACACAGTGCTTGTGTACTACAAAGACGAACGAAGCGACAAAGTCAAAGGACGTTATTATCTAGATAGTCAGTGCCAGTTGGCTGATATTCAGCATGCAGAACGGAAATATGTGAGTCACTGTGGTTGTACCATTCCATTTGGTGCTTTTGCAACTCTTCACCTGGAGGATGATTTTTTTATGCAGGTGTTTGAAGTAACTCATTCTGATGGTAGCTTCGCTGTCAGACTCGATGCCGAGACTCATTCTAATTGGGCACTGTGGCGCACGGTATATTTTGTGTATTGTTGTCGAATTGCTCGTGATTACAAAGAATTCGTTAATATTTTCTGATTCGTTGTGCTCGCTCGGCAGGCTATCAAAGACCGTATTGAGAATCACTCGACGCAGTTCGGTCAAGTTTCATGACACGTTGGGTGTCAATGACGACACCGCGGCCGCGGTTCAACCAGCGCACTAGATAAATGCCATGCAGTTGTAGTCAGTGTAACTTTTATAAAATATTCAAAACAGTAGTGGTTGAGAGCGACGGCGGGGCGTTCGCGATTCAATACAGTGCGCGCCACATCTTCCCATCGCCGAGGTGGTTTTAAGGCACATCTGGCTCGTCGTCATTTTGTTGCCGCAAAATTTCCAACATTTTCGCCGACAGCTCCGCTCGGTTTGCTTCCGATTCCTCGAGTTTGTTGCGGAGCTCCGCAGGATCGATGTTGCCGAGATCTCCATGCCCTTCGGCCGTTGACCCCGGAGCGCCCGCTTCCAGCTGTGCAAGCAGTCGTCGTTCAATTTGCCTTCGCTCGCGCAGCTTCCGCTGTGCTTCCACGACTTCGTCCTCGAGTTGTCCGATCCGTCCCTTTTGGTAGTCGAGTCGCGCTTTCGTTTCGCGGAGTTGGTACTGCGCTTCGTCGAGGGCAGACGTTTTTTCATCAACTTCGTTCTGCAAGTCCTTTTCTTTGGCCGACTTGAGCTGCAGCTTGTCGTCCAGTGATTTTGACTCGGCCTCCTTGGCAGACTGTGCATCCCTTGCGATTTCCAATTCCGACTTGAGGTCCTGATTCGCACCAGCCAACTGTGCATTCCGCTCCTGGCTGCGGGCCAGTTGATCACGCAGTGCGGTGATGTCATTGTTAATAGCGTCAATGGCGACAGACAATTCCGTATTTTCAGACGATAGTTCAGCTGTGCGCCGTTCTGCTTGGTCCCGAGCGTCCTGCGCTGTTGCCTTGGCATTGGCGATCAACTCTTCGAACTCAGCTGATTTCTTCAATACAGATTCCAGCTGCAATGACAGACGATCAGCCTGGTTGACTTTGTCCATGAGAGCTCGTTGAAGGCCCAAAATGGTCATTTTGACGGTATGGGCGTCCTTCATGTGCTGCTCCTCGTTCAACTGAATAGTTTCCTCGAGTTGTGCACCGTTGGCGCGCTCGGCTGACAATTGATCTTCCAGTTTGGCGTTGGTCGCTTGAGAATCGCCGAGCTTCTGCTGTAGGACCTCGATGTCACCCTGGAGCTCCGTGTTTGATCGGTTCACATCTGCCTCTGCATTCGTCTTGGCATCGAGGCGTTCCTGCAACAAGGCCAAACTGCGCTGCATCTCCGCAACCTGGTCTTGTCGCTGCGCCAGGTTGTCATTTGTGCTTTGAAGAAGATCTTCCAGCTGACCGATCCGCAAGTTCTGTTCGTTGATTTGAGAGTGCTGCTTGTCAAGCTCCGCGGCTTGGTGGGCTGATTTGTCCTTAAGTCCAGCGAGTTCATCAGCCATTTCTGCGCTCTCTTCGGACAGCTGATTGTTGGCATCTTGCTGAGCCGCAAGAGCAACTTTCAAGTTGGAGATCTCCTCCGCAGCTTGATGCTTGGCTTGTTGGTTCTCCCTCTCCATGGACGCGATCTGCTGGCGCAACTGTGCAGTGGTGTCAATCTCGCGGTCTAAGTCCTGCTGCAGCATGGCCATGCCGTCCTTGGAATCCTGCAGCTCGGAAGTCACTAATGCCAGTTGAGTTTCTGCCGTACTTAGCGCGGATTGAAGACGCTGCTGAACTTCAGTTGCATCCTCTTGTAGCTGGCCGTTCGCGGAACGAGCGGCGCCTTCACGAGCCTCCGCCTGCTCAAGGGCAGTTGCTTGGCGCTCGATCACTTCATTTTGCGACTGTACTTGGTTCTCCAAGTCTCTCATGCGCAGTTCCGTGGTATGCGAGTAATAGTCATGCTCCGAACTCTCAGTCTTTTTCTCGGCGAAAAGACGATCAATGTCACCATCTCGAGCTTCGACAAGTGACTCGAGTCTTGAGATGTTTTCGTTAGCTGCGGACATTTCCTCTTGCATCTGGCCTAGCCTCGTGTTAAGACCCGAGTTCTCGACCTCAGCCGCATTCTTGGCTGCTGTCACCTCGGCCAGCTGTTTGTCGGCCTCGCTTTTGGCGTGGGACACCGCTTCGACTTTTCCTTCCGCTTGCCGCACTGCCTCCTGGGCATCGGCGAGCTTTTGTGCCAACGATGCCTTCTCGTTTGCCTCCTGATTCAGTCGAGCTTGACAGTTCGTGAGTGCTGACTGCAGATTTTCATTTTGCATCTGCAAAACAGCAGCGTCCGATCGAGCCATCTCCGTGGTTTCGACAAGTGAAGACACGGCGCGGGTTTTGTCAGACAGTCGTTCATCCATGACTTTAACTTGAGCGCGAACGGCGTTCATCGCCTTACCCATCTCGCCTTCGACTTGCTTCTGATTGTGCAAATGTTGCTCTAAATCGAGCGCTCGGTGTCGCTCATCTTCGAGCTGTTGTTCCAGCAAGGCGATATGCTGCGTCTGCCGATCGGCGCGCGCACTGAGGTCGGTGTTGGCGTCCTCGCTGTCTCGAAGCCGCTGCCCGAGTGAATGCATTTCCTTCAGGTGTTCCTCGTCGTTCAGATGCATGTGATCAGTGAGCTCTTGGATCTGCTCCTCAGCAGATGAGAGCTGTGCTTGAAGGTTCGCGATTTCCTTGTCGCTGGCTGCCAACTTTTTGCTGAGATTCGACCGCTCTGCACGAAGCTCCTGCGTTTCAGCCAAGTATTCGTCTGTCTGCTTCTCCAAGTTGTCACGGAGACTCTTGGCAATGCGCTGCTCGCTTGCAAGAGCGTTAGTGAGATTACTGTGTTCAAATCGAACTTGGAAAAGGTCCTTCTCGAGACGACTCGCTCGAGTGCGGAGTTGGTCTGCGGCGCGGCGAGCACGACTCTCTGCCTCCTTGGCGTCGTCGAGGCGAGTGTTAACATCCTTTAGGTCAATCTCGGCCTTGCCGAGCTTCTTGAGCGTTTCGATTTCCTTCTTACTCTTGTCGTCGTAACGTTGACGGAGCGAGTTCAGTTGACCCTGGATGTCTCGCAACTCTCGCTGAATAAGATCGCGGTTTTGTCTCTCCAACTCGATTTGATTTTGGAGCACGACCTTGTTAGAACGAGAGTTCTGCAGTTGCTGTGCCAGTTGCAATTCGTTGCGGTTTTTGGCGCGCAGTCGGTCCTTCATAGCATGGCTCGTTGTCGACAGCGCAAGTGCTTTCTGTTGAGAGAGTCGCAGAGAGTCCGGGTGTCCGCCCCCATTGCCTTGTCGCACCGTCAACGCAGACGGAATGAACTCGTTTGTATCGCGTTGAGACTGCGGATAGGTGTTGGTGAGTTGCTCCATGACGTCATTGAGCTCCTGAAGAGCACTGGGCCCGTCCCGTCCATTACTTGAACCTCCAGCGGGTTGTTTCTCGTCGTGCTCTGCAGCGGCGGCAGCAGAGCCGTCAATGACGATACTCCCATTCCTGGAAATGTGTACCGACATCGCACAACTGTCGGGTCAAGGCCGCCGTCACTATCGCGGCCGTTTCGTTCCCACCTCACAGAAAGAGTTCCTTCTCGGAACAGTCGAGACAAACTTTGCGAAAATTCCACTTGGTTCTTTTCTGTCCACCAACGACATCGTGCTTCCTTCCCCCGACGATCTATCTCCATGCGAAAGCTGTCTGCGCGAAGCGATCCAACAACCCAACCGACAAACAACCCAAATAACAAATAACAACCCAGCCAACGACAACCTACTCGCCAACAAAGAGCACAGGACAACCCCAGACAGTACAGAGAGGACAGACAAGGCAGGACGGACAGGGACCTCGACACTCGCCACAGACAGCAGCAGCAGCATCGATCGCAACACCACAAACAACAAACAACGCAGCAACAAACACAACAACGTTGGCGACAACAAGGCAACGAACGAACAACTGAGTGAGTGAACGACTGAGTGAGTGAGTGAGTGAGTGAACGAACGAACAGCGGCGGCGTTGACTCGGTCGCTCTACTCTGCTCTACACTGAGTGAGTGAGTGAGTGAGAGGGCGAAGCGAACGAAGATCTTCCTCCCTCCACCTCTTTGTTGCTCCCTCCCTCCCCACACACAATCCACCCGCCTCATTCGTTCACCGTGAGCGCCCATAAATCAGTCAACTGCGCCTCTTCCAGAGTGCCTGCCTGCCCTCCCGCCCGCCCGCCCGCCTGCCCACTCACGTTTTCGCTGTCGGGTGGTTGGTTGGTTGGTGATCGGTCGCCGTCAACGACTCGCCCCCTTTTCACCTAATTCCTAGTTATAGATAACTATTCAACGATTGTATAAATGCGCGTACGAGCTACATACTAATCCATAAATGGTAATACGTGAAAAGTGAGCAACAGGCCAACCAACCCCAGAGCACTCACTCACTCACTCACTCACTCACTCACTCATCAACAAACACTCCGCGGCTGTGAGCTGTGAGTGAGTGAGCGACTGGGAGCGCACTGCGAGTGACTGTGAGTGAGTGGGGCTGACTGACGGAGCCGCATGGCTGTTGTACTTATCTACATTTGACATTAAGCAGTATACCAGTCTTCGGAATAGTGAGAAACTGTTAAATATTACTTGTAGACACATCCGCCCGCAGCGAAGGAGGCTGCTGCTGACTGACTGAGTGACTGGGAGGGGGTCGCTGTGAGTGAGTGTGGGTCACTCACTGACTGTGGAATGTGGAAGTGAGTGAGTGAACGGGAGTCAGTGAGTGAGTGACTGCGGCACGGTGACGAAGGGTTTGTTATCTCGACAATGTGTTCAACAGCGGATCAACTAGAGCATAGCAGCCTGTATGATCGAAACCTGTTCGACATTTGTGTTGTTTGTTGTTTGTTGTGTGTTGTTATGTTTGTCCAACGCCGTCGTCGACGTTGTTGTGTCGGTGTCCTGGTCGTGTTGTGTTGTTGTGGTGGTGGTGTTGCAGCGAGACGCCGATGCTGTTCGTCTGTTCTTGTGCGTCAGCTGCGATGAAGTGGCGTTGCATTGTGGTTTGGTCCAATATTAGTGTTTGGAAGCCGCCCATGACGTTGGGACGACGCTGTCGAATGTGAATGGCATATCACCTACACACGGAGAGAGAAGCTTGCAAGAGATTGACCACTCAGCCTGCGAAGGCTCTCACGGGTGTCACTGTTGCGAAACGATGCGGTGCCGTCGGTCGTCAGAGAAAAGAACACCAGGAAATATTACCGTTGAACCCATAAGTTGTGTTTCTTGCCGGTTGGTTTTGCCGGTTGGGTTGCTAGTTGTGATCTGCGAAGCTCTTCCCAGAATTGTTTGTGTGAGAGCCAGAAACTTGATGCGGGGCGTTTACATCGCACTACTGCTATTTGCAACGAAAGTCGTCGGACACGTCAGTCATGACATTTCTTGCTCCTTAACTAATGAAGTCGGACAATGTGATGGCTCGGCCAACGACACTCGTGTCATACAGAACATGTTGGCGGAATGCTGCGGGAACATGCTGCCTGTGACCATACTGGAGGGTGCCATCTGTACCTCTGGACCTCTCGACCTTCCAGACCACTGCGTGTTCGAAATTCAGAGCGGCGCGACACTGCGAGCCTTGAATCGTTCAGAATGGCCACAACCTGCTTCAGGGGCAAACGTTCAGAACTTTATCTCTGTACAGGGGCGCGATAATGTTACTTTGTCCGGCGGGGGAGTCATCGACGGCCAAGGTGCCGGTTGGTGGCCAGCCAAGTTCGCACCAAAACCAGAAGAAGGGCGGCCTCTCCTTTTATTCTTCGATGCAACCGATAATGTTGTAATTGAGAACCTCACGCTGGTCAACGCTGCCAAATTTCACGTTGACATATGTGGAGGTGAAAATTACACTGTCCGTTACTTGACAATTCGATCTCCCGACTACGAAATTGCTCCAAACACTGACGGCATCGACATTGCCGCCACAAATGTACACGTATACGGCTGTGACGTCCAAAACGGAGACGACTCGTTATGCATCAAGAGCCCTGCGCACAATGTTCTTGTTGAAGATTCTGTTGTAAGTCAGGGCAACGGCCTTGTTGTAGGAACTGCAAATGTTGCAAATGTCAGCAACATTACTTTTCGGAACATATTCGCAAATGACACGGCCTTCGGTTGCCATATCAAATTTAAACCTGGGCAGTATGGTGAAGTGCACGACATCCGCTTCGAAAACATATCCATTTACCAGGTAGCTTCGCACAGCATCCCATTGAACTTATTTTCTGCATTTTTGGTCACCTTCTTCTGTCTGTAGAGCGAAGCCGCTTGGGTGCGGCGAATATCACACCTTGACCACGGAGGGTACGCGATCGGAATTCACCAAGGGAATCAGGGCGATAGTATCGAAGTGCGTAACTGTCGTGTCAGCTGTCTAAATTCACCCCCTTATTCTTCCTTTGATGCCTTTTGATGTGGATACGCTTTTGGATCAAACTCAGCACAATATGATAGATCCGACCACGTACGTGAATATTTCAGGTATTTCATTCCTCAACGTGTCCTCGGAGGGACTATTCGGTGGCAGCTTTGAATGCGGCATTGGCGGGGGAGCACCGTGCACAAACATAACACTTGAGCACGTGCATCTCAACGTCTCGCGTGGTGGGTGCGAATTTAGTCAGACAACTGGCGTTGCCAGTGACGTTTTTCCCGCGTCTTGCATACCGCCGACCAAGGCAAGCTGATTTGGCAGGCAATTGGCGAGGATGAATAACAAATAATTTTGTTTTTGTATTAATGTCGCAACACAACATTTACTTCGTTGTTTGGGCACTGGTATGGTATCCGAAGCGGAATTTCTTACAACAACGCCCGCGCTTCAGGCTCTTAGCTATGACATATTATCCAGTCGATACTGTGTGTGTATACCAGATGGTGACGATCGTCCTGCTACGCCGTCGAATTATTCAGCTCGATGTGCCGCCACAGTTTTCCGCATCTTGGTCACGGATGACACTCGTTTCATCATCTCTTCGCGTTTAGAATTCCCACCAGGAACTCCTCCGTCGTGATGGTAACCTTTTCCTGGTGTGCCTCGGGCTTGGCGCCGGCGAGTTTTTCTGTTCTGGTGCTCTTTAGGAGAAGAATCTGTCGCTGGTTCTGCGTGGCTAACAAGCGCAGCAGTGCGCCGTCTTGACTGCATTTTAGTTGCCATTGTGCGCAGCTTTGCTTCCTTTTGTGCAACACTGTCTTGGAGCACCTGAACTCTATCGTAGGCGCTCTGCCACTCCGTAGTCCCGGCCTATGGCATGAGTGGTAGTCAGATAAGACAAGCGCGTTACAACAGACAACAGGAATAATTGCTTGGGACCTGCTCAGGGGATGCTTGCAGAGTCGGTTCAAGTTCTGCGAGCTCTAGCTGCTGCTTCAGTCTCAAGAATATGGTTTCTTCGACGCTTCGAAGAATTTCCTTTTCAGTGTCGATCTCCGCCCGCTCCCTCTTCATGTCTTGCAGCTGGGTATCCCACTTTTCGAGAAGCTTTGACGTCTCCTCGCGTGCAGCTGCATTGTCTTGACGGAGCTTTTCTATTTCTCGCTGCATTTCCTCTCGCTTATTGCGCTGCATAGCTAGCAATGTGTTGGCGGTCTTCAAGTCTGAAGTGAGGGCAGCTGTTTCGGTACTAATTTCCGAATCCCGAGACTTGGACTGTTCAACTTGACCTTTCAAAGTTTCAATTACAGATTCATAGTGTGAGCGTGAACTTTTGAGGTTCTTCTCGGCTTCGTGAAATTTGGATTGCTCAGTGTGAGCCACTTCTTTCCAGTGATCCAATTCCAAACCCATTTGTCCTTGTACGATCAGCAACTTTTTCTTCAGCTCCGCCAACTGTTTACCAGTTGCATCCCGCTCACCTTTAACGGTCTTGAGTTCCGAAGCAGACTGACTTTCTTCCTGCAACTGCTGCAACGAACTCGACAACCGAGCCTGCACCTCGGCCAGCTCCTGCCTGAGTGACTTAGCAGTTGTTTCAAGATCAGAGTTGTCTCGCAGAGCCGAGTTGCAAGCTTGTTGCTCGCTTTCGAGCTGCTGTTGGAGCACATTGATCGATTGTTGAGCAGCTCGATGTTTTCGCTCCAAATCCCGCGTGCCATTCGATGCCTGTGCCAACACAGCAGCCGCCTGCTCCTCTGCCCGAGCACGCTGACGGCGCTCTTCCACGAGCTCTGCATTCCACTTTGTGCATGCTTTGGACAGCTTTCCAGACCAGAGTTGTTGCAATGAAAGCTGTTCTGCAGCAATTGCAGCTTTGTGCTTGGCTTCAGCCTCCTCGGTTGCAGCGCGACCACTAGCAATGGCCTCTTGTAACTCACGCTCCAATTCTGCAGTCGAGTCCGTGGTCGCCGCCGCTCCGACTGCCTCGCGACGGAGTTGCTCGATGGTTTGCCTTTCACTTTCCAACTGCAAGTTGAGATTTGCGATGGTTTTTTGGCCATTTTTCGCCAATAAATCTGCTGTCAAAAATTTCTGCTTTGCGTCAGACAGTTGTTGCTCTAGGTTTTCTATTCTGCGCGCGCCTTTGTTCTTCAACCCCTGATTGTCTGAGAGTTGTTTTGAAAGCTCACTGCTTTTCAGCCTTAACTTGCTCAGAGTGCGTTCAAGTCGATCGATTTTGGTTTTGGCATCCTCCAAGTCTTCGGCCTGTAGAGTTACCAGATGCTGCGAACGTTTCAGCTCCAGTTGAAGCTCCGATACCTCAGTGTGATCGGCGATGGCCTGCTGAAGTTGTTTCTTTGCCTGTTCGAGTTCACGTGTCATGGTCGCAATTTGATCCGTTGCTCGCTGATGTGACGTCTTGAGATCTAGCAACTCGCTTTTCAACGTCTCAACTTCCGCCTGGTGATTTTGTCGAAGCATTGCAATCTCAGTCTCGTGTCGGCTGTTGAGCGCAGCTTCGTCTACTTTGGACAGCGAGGATTCTTCCAGTCTAGTCGCTTTCAATGATGTTGTTAGTTCGTGGTAACGGGAGCTCAAAGCTTTCATAGAAGCGTCGGCATTTTGAAGACGTTGATCAAACTGAGACAATGTCGCAAGCACTGGCTCACTGAGAAGACCCCGGAATGAAGCCGACATCTGGACACAAATCGAACGGATGAGATAAATACGATACTCCCACAGGCAGACGTCGCTGACAACACTTGCCGTTTGGAAACCGTCCTGGAGTGCAAACTGAAGCTTGCGCGAAGTCTCTGAAGCTAAAGATTGGGCTTTGCGAAACTTTTTCAGTTGTGCCTGGGCCTGTTCGAGCTACAAAACATAACAGATCGTAACGTGGAGGACAGTTGCGTGGGCGTGAGCGCGGCATTCATAATCTGGCACAATACCTCACTGTTGACCGCGGACCCCTTGCTGGCCTCCAATGTGCGCAGTTTTTCTTTGTAGTCCTTCACCTTCGTCTTCAACTCTTTGATGGTTGCATCTTGCTTGTTAATTTTCTTTCGGAGTGCGGTATTTTTGTCAAATAACTTTCGCTCAGCCTCCTTCACAACCACTAATTCCTGCTGCTTCGCGTCTCGTTGGCGACGAAGAAAGGAAATATCTTCTTCTGAATCCGTTATTTCAGGTTTCAACACACTCTGTTGTTCGGTGGCATCTGTCGCATGAGCTTTTGCCACAGGGTTGGAGTTCAGCGACTGCAGTCGCTTCGGAGAAAACGCCGTGGCCTGATCACGAGTGATTGTTCCGGGCACGCCCGGCGAAGTTGCCGCGTTTGATGTTGCTGTGTGAGTGCCTTCTGGTGAAGCTGCCGTGTTGACACTCATGGTCGCTGTTGGAACTGGAGAAGAACGCGACTCCAGCGATTGAGTTGGGGGTGATTCACCCCTACTGTCACCAGAGGAAGGACGTGCCGAGGAGAATGCGGGATTTTGCAGTTTGTTCGATATCAATGCCAGCTTTCCCAATGTCTTTTCTTCTTCTAACTGCTTCACAGTGCACAATAATTCGGAGACCCGTTGCTTCTCTGCAGCTAACTTGTCCCACAGTTGACCATGCTCAACCAAAAGAGAATTCGTGTGGTGCGCAAAGTCGATTAAAACATTCAAAGTTTGACCTGGTTTGACGACGACAGATGAACCCAATCCACTGTCACCAGGTACCGGACTCGTGCTGGGTGAAACCATCCCACGCTGCTCTGACCTTCTACGCTGTTGCCTCTTCAGTGAAGTTGCCAGCATCTCACTCGTACATCTTACTAGGATTTCACCAAGCTTTTCGACGGAATATTTGTTGTGTTCTGCGTGCTTCGTGGCAATGTACCGTTGCAAGGCCTTATCCACAGCAGAGTGCAATTGTGGATTTCCATCTGCAAAATACTTCTGAAGTCTACGAATATCTTTTTTCAAGTCACGAATGGATGTGTGCGGGTCTTCACCCGCAGCAGAACCTGCTTCTGAGTTAGCACCTCCAATCGGCTCAAAGGTTCGCAAAGAACTGGGTTCATTGAGTTGTCCTCCTGAACCGTGGCGGCGGTGCTGAGCACTGAACGTCTGAACTTGGGCAGACCCTCTTACCACAATTGTCGGCGCAGATCCATGCTTCTGCATCCTACCCGGCTTCACCGGAGGACGCCGGTCTGATCCCGTCCGAGTCCAAGAGAAAGTAGGCCATTTCGTGGAACCTCCACTCTGGTTCTCGTTCCACTTTATCCGAGACCCGGAGCTACTATTTTGGGCCTGCGACCCCCCGATGCGACCATGACTTGACGAAGGTCGTGCCCCCGCAGTCGAAGGTCGACCGGTTGCGGACGACGGCCTCGTGGTCGTTTGAACAGCAGGCCTTGAAGAAGTTCGTCGCATTATGACGGCTGCGTTCTCGACATGAATCTTACATCTGGGCAGTACGCCGCGGTCGTGACGATTACAAATTTATTCTGTCCAAGTGTTTTACGCGCAGACGAAAGTAATGTCCATTGCTCGCAGCACCCAGGTCCGATGTTGTCGCCTTGCGTGTGGTCCACGAACGGAAGTCCTATTTGGGTTTCTGTTTACAAGGTGCACAGTGACCTCACCGCCTTTGTCGCCCCACCATCATCCAACAAAGATTCTTACATCACACCACACAAGACAGGCGCTCAACATGCTCGAAGGTGAAAAATGGGGACATACGACGCAGTAGCAAGCAGTAGCCAGCAGACGCGAGCGACTGGAGGTTGTACTCGCACCATGAACTGCCTTTCCGAAGACGAGACACCGTTGAACCCCAACCAACGGTATACCAACCAAACAAGTAGCCAAGCAACCAGCCGGCGAAGAAACCGACCAGCCAGCCCATCGATCAATCTGCCAGCGAATCTACCAACCAACAATAGTCTAGTCGAACGAAGCGACTTGCGAACTTACGAACGACTTACGAACGATGAAACAAACGAACGAACGAACGAACCGACCGTTCGATCGTGCTTCGACAAACAACTGTGGGTGGGTGGGTGGGCGCGGTGAACGGGTGTAGTGAGTCAGTGGCGAACTAACTAACTGACCGCCTCACTCCCCGCTGACGGTGAGTGAGTGAGTGAGTGAGTGAGTGACAGTGAGCTGAGCGTACACTGACGACAAGAGAGAGGAGAGAGGAGGCAACGTCTGATGCGAACGACAACAGCCTGTACGAATAAACGAGGAAGGTTTGTGGTGCTTCTTCTGCAATCAAAGTAAGTGCTCTCTGACTGATTGATTGATTGTGATCGATGTGTGTGGTCGAAGCACAAGGTGATGCGGCAAGTTCTGGCCGTGCATGCTCGATGCTACAGCAACAGAACGTGTGAGTACGATATTGTTTACGTGTACGCATACGCATACATGCCACAGCGCAAATTTTGCGTGACGCTGTTTCAATCTACAATCGGTACGCGTGTGTGAGCTGCGTGCCAACGCATTGCGACGTGTCCAAGGCGCCACATTGAACACTGCGAAAGTTCGCTTCGCAATCGGTACATGAACGGTATGAATGCAATTTGCGAAATTGTTGCTTGAGGACATAGACTAGAATTCTATTTTTATGTGACGAACTAACTAATGCTGGAGAAAACAAGACTACCTGAAACTGACATGGATTCTCAGGGCGACGGATTATACACTGCTACGCTATCAAGTTCTGCATCCGGGTCGAGTGACTGGCGCTGAGGCCCGTCTGTATGCTGGTATAAATTGTATCTGATAATGTGGGCCAAAACCGCCGATGGTACTAGACCTTCGGCTCTCATGAAGTCTCCACCTAAAATGGCGGCTCGTTCTTCGTCACCGTTGGAGAAACCTGACTTTCTACGGAGCGTGGACGGCGGACCGGCGGCGCGAGGGCGAGGGGTGAGACGAGCACGAACTTCACTGCTGGAAAGCTCTTCTCCTACCAGGGTGATGTGATCACCTTCTGCGGGTTCCAGGCGTGTAAAGTTGGGAGGAAGATCGCCTGACCAATCAAATCCAGGTCGATTGACAACGAGGAAATTGTTTTCCGCCACCAATTTCGACCCAGCTTCTGCAACACCTTCAGCAGGCCATTCGTGAATTGACTCGACTAGATCGGTACCGATCACGAAAAAAAACTCATGTTCTGGGTATCTCCTTTTCACCATGTCCATTAAGTGATATGTTGCAAGAGCTTTCGGCTCATGGACTTCAAAGTCACAAACTTTCACAGGATATCTCGCGCCAAACGTGGTATTCACGGCCAGGTGACACATTATATATCGATGGAAGACTGGGGTCCGAAGTGATGGTTTGTCTGGGCGAGGTCCACAAGGCACAATCCACACCTGTGCAATGAACCGAAAAACTCAGTCACAGAATGCCGATATGTCGACTGAGATTCGCACGCACCTCATCCGCGCAACGAGAGTTTATGATTTCACAAGCCATTTTCAAATGTCCATCTGTGATTGGGTCGAACGATCCGCCCAAAACTGCTATTCTTGTCTTTTTCTTTACGCGAGAAACATGCAGCTGCGGTTCGTCATCTGTCAACGAACACATTTCACACACGAAACATGAGTGTGGAATGCGGTGGTGAAGTAACACGAAAATATCTGAAGCACATACCCAGTGAGAAGAAGCTGATACTTGAAAGTGACGCAAGAGCTCCCTGGCCATGAACCAACTGTATATCGTACTCCGTTTCAGGCAAGTCAAGGGATTGGCGGATTGTGGTTTCAAACTGTTGCACCGTTGCAGCAGTCACGCTTGCTTTGGTAACGCCGTGCTTGAAAGAAAATGTGATGAGGACATCGAAATGACGGGTTGATTGCTGAAGTTCCTCCACTTCGCGGGGATGGGTTGCTAGAATTTTTGCTGGTGGAGAACGGTCGGTCATTGAGGTCGTGGATGTTGCCGAGCGACTTGAAGCTTGCCGTATTGGCAAATCCGCCAATTCTCCAGCACCTGGCGACATCGGCACGATCACTCGCTTGGCAGGGCGCATTGGCATCGAATCCGTCGACATTCAACAAAGCCTCGAAATACACCAAGTGGTGCACGCGAATTTGGAAGGCGTCCCAGAAGAAAACCACGTTTTCTGCCTTGGTACCCGTGTTGCACAGGGCGTCGAGAACGCCCGGCACACCGCAGCGCCCGAAAGTACAATAAAATTCCTGTTGATTTCTCGCCAGTTTGGTTGACTCTTCAATTCTCCCTGGCGTGAGTTTAACTCAGCACGACAACTTCAATGTCTACACTTGTACGTGGAACCTACTTTGGCCGCGCTGGCCACTGTGGTTGTGACTTCCAGTTGTGTCGTCCAACGACGACATCAGTTCGAAGCTGCGGCGACCTGGTTGAGGAGTGGGAGAGACAGATCGTTGTGTGTTGCGGTGCAGCGTTCACTCTCTGCTTGTGACCATGTCGCTGGCTGGTGGCGACAGACAGATGGGTATGTAAGGAGGCAAGTCGGTGACAAGCAGTAACAACGAACAGCGGCGCTACGACACAATAACAGTGAACGAACGAACGAACGGACGGACGGACGACCGAACAACGAACAGCAACGAACTTCGATGACGACAACAGCTCAGCTTCCCACACAACGACTGGGTGAGTGAGTGAGTGAGTGAGTGAGTGAGTGAGTGAGTTGGTGACGTTCACAGTGAGTAAATAAATGAGGGACAGTGACACAAGCGGTGACATACATACACATGGAGAGTGAGTTGAGTGAGTGAGTGAGTGGGTGAGTGAGTGAGTGAGTGAGGGAGTCGGCTCATCCCACTCAC
>ENA-OWNT01001879-OWNT01001879.1-seawater-metagenome-genome-assembly--contig:-NODE-1879-length-23894-cov-4.787085_pt1 | contig 23894 bp, 22 predicted proteins | sample MGYA00238136_ERZ651165 | MGnify/ENA primary metagenome ERZ651165 (study PRJEB26861, sample SAMN08777766) | seawater metagenome | isolation source: coastal seawater | place: USA: Florida | collected...
TGGCCTCGACCAAAGTCGGTATAACGGTCTCAGAGATCTGAGATAAGTGTTTACATGAGCCGTATACGAGGCCCGTATGTACGGTTCTGTGAGAGGGATGAGGCGTAAGCCTCACCCTACTCTATGTTTGCCCGGCGAAGCCGTACACAGCAGTGTGCACGAACGGCCCGACGGGGTCGGATCTTCTGGCGGGGTTGCTTGGGGACAAGTGGATTCTGGCACGAAATCGCACAGCATACCGATGTTGTTGCAAGTCTGGCGCGATAAAGGCGGAGTGCTTATTTGGCCGTTGATAGAACAGTTACTACCTTATGGGGGAATACGTATTGAGGATGATGTCTTCGTCCATACAAGCGACATGGATAATATGACGCGAGATGTTTTTTTGTATTGCAGGCGCCTTAGCTGAGGTTTAAGTTGGATAGTCGGTCATTGTCCCTTATCCTGATGCCTGCGGCTGGCGGGACCTGCTCGGCATTTTCAGTCGATGTAACGCCAAGCCGGCAATCACCAGCCCCAGCCCCACCAGGGTCGAGGGGAAAAACTGAAATTGAGAAATAGCCTCACCACCGGTTCGCGATGGTCGCGGGTGTTGAATATCCAGTAGCTAGTGCCCATCCATAAATAGGTAAGTAGCTGAATTATAAGAAATTTTCTGCGGAAAGGAGTAAAAAAACCCTCTGAGATTTGTTATATTGAATGTGCGAAAAACAAACAACGAAAAAACAGAGGGTTTGCCATGCGAGTAACTCGCCTAGCGCAGATAAGTATATTCGAAAATTTCTCAGAACACGAGCACGGTGCTCACTTAAAAACATTGTCCGCACTGTTGGATGAATACCCAGAGGTGCTGGCGTTGGTTGAACAGGATTTAATCGATAAGACCCTTAAACCTGTCGGCCGGAATGGCTTGACGGTTGAAAATATTTTCAGGGCCTTACTGCTGAAACAGCAATTGCAAGTAAGCTATGAGCAACTTGCTTTTCATTTGTCGGATTCGATGAGTTATCGGGCGTTTGTGCGGTTGCCTAACCACCTGACTCCGCAGAAGTCGAGCCTGCAGTCGACCATTCGACGCATTAAGCCCGAAACGTTGGAGCAGATTCATCAAGTGCTGTCAGCACACTGGTTTGAAAAAGGCGATATATCACTGGAAAAAATACGCGTGGATAGTACGGTTGTTAAAAGTAATATTGCTCCACCTAGTGACAGCCAGTTGCTCGATGATGGCGTCAGAGTCTTAAGTCGGCTCTTGGCGAAAAGTCGTAAAATGACGGGGAAAAAGATTCGCTTTATCGACCAACGAAAAGCCTCAAAGTCCTTAATATTTCGGATTTTTAACGCGAAAAATGCGGAAAAAGAAGCACTTTATCCTGCTCTGCTAAAGATCATCAGAGTGGTGTTAAGGCAAACTGAAAGGGGGCTAAAGCTCGTAAGAGAAGGCGGCCTTGCTTCTCCGTCAACGCAAAAGTGGATTAACGACGTGGAGCACTACAGAGCGTTGACGCTGAAAGTTATCGATCAAACACAGCGTCGTGTCTTCGATCAGGAAAGCGTGCCTGCGACAGAGAAAATTGTTAGCCTGTTTGAACCCCATACAGATATCATCGTCAAAAATCACCGTGACGTTCAATACGGTCACAAAATCAATTTGAGCAGTGACAAGAGTGGCTTAATTACTTATCTATCGGTTGAAGCTGGTAACCCAGCAGATAAAGAACTCTTTATGCCAACATTGCATGCACACGAAGAAAACTTTGGTTGTCTTCCGGCGACTACCGTATGCGACGGAGGATATGCCAGTCAGAAAAATGTTAGCAGCGGTCGAACGCTTGGGGTTAAACGAGTTGTGTTCCACAAGCGGGTAGGTATTTCTTACCATGCCATGGGCGTGAAAGAAAAAACCTTTAAACGCTTGCGTAACTTTCGAGCCGGCATAGAGGGCAATATTTCGGAATTAAAAAGGGCCTTCGGCGCCGCCAAGGCGACATGGAAAGGTCATGATGGCTTCAAGGCATTTGTTTGGTCATCGGTGCTCAGTTATAACCTGGTGCGCTTAGCGCGAATGCAGTCGGGATAGAAAGCAGCCGGTAACTGACAGTTACAATTTTTTCGTCCTCAACGGTTGTTGAGCGATGGCCTTCGGCCTAAAAGCGCCAATTTGATCGATTTTTGTACAAAATAAGAAATGTGGGCATCACCGGAGAAATAGAACGCTGTGCACAGAGATTCTCATTTCGCCGGATTGCTCCACTTATTGAAAAATGCCCATTTGTGGATGGGCACTAGCTAAAGCTAAAGATACTTCCTACGGCTGGGGTGACGAAGAAAAAGCGGCGAAAGCACTTGCTCAATTTGGTCCTCATGTACCCTCCATTGCCTTTGAGGATGTTTACCAAGAAATTTTAGCTGTTTGGTGTGGCAACTATTGGGGTAGATCAACTGCACATGTGACACTGAAGCCCTTTGTTGATGCGCTTAATAGTAACCAACTCATGACTTTGGCGAGAATGTTTAAAGACAATGAGCGAGCGAATGGAGAGCTATTCCAAGGGAAACCCAGCGCTAAAGCTAAAGCGCTTTTAGATTACATTAAAGGGAGGCTTACGATTCAAGCTAGCATCGATGAGATCGACGAAATTAAGGATCTAATTGATGACATGTAAATGGCCTAACAAGGCGCTGCTGTCGGACAAATTTTCCGCTGCGCTCCAAATTTTCCGCAGAGCGCGGCGTTACACGTCTTAAGGAGAGTTCGTGCAAAACCCAGGTGAAGAAATTGTAGGGGAGTATCTCAAATACTTTCTGGGTTGTGACTTCGTCGAGTACAACCTGTATACCCCAGATGTGCAGGGGGAAATTGACGTTGTTGGTGTTAATCCCAAAAACAAAATCGTCTATATCTGTGAAGTAGCGACTCATCTAGTAACGGGCCTTCAATACGTCAAAGATCGAAGGCCTGACAATGTTGATCGTTTCACCAAAAAATTTTGCAAAAACATCCAATATGCAAACAAGTACTTCGATGGCTATGAAAAGCATTTCATGCTCTGGTCGCCCATAGTCAAAAACCAAGGCGCTGGTGCAAAGAATAATCAGATGAGAGATATTGAAGAAATTCAAAATAATTTACGCTCAGAATTTGGTGTTGAGCTTGAGCCAATTATTAACCAAGCGTATCTCAACTGCTTATCACAGCTCAGAGAGTATGCGGCCAAAGAGACAAAGGAGCTAAAATCTCCTATTCTTCGGCTCTTGCAAATAGAAGAGAAATTGTCCAAGCATGTATCCAAGCTCAACATGTAACAAGGCCATTAAATTTGCTACCTACTGTCGCCCGATGCTCACAAGTTCGCGCCGTTTATGGCGGGAGTTAGTGCCACAAAGTATGTACCAAGGAAATAAGAATGAGTGAAAAGGAATATCTGATACTAAGATACTCGCTTGTTGAAGAATCTCAGCAGGTTCTTGAATCTAAGCCTATGCCGACTATAAAAGGACACGCAATACTTCCTGCAAATACTCTGGATAGGGAGTTAAAAGCCAATGGTGTTTTGTATAGTGTTCTTGGCTTTCATGAGCTGAAGCCATCCTTTGGGTACGACTACCCGGAAGGTAGGTTTTATATAGGTAAACTGGCAAAACTGAAAAAGCAGCAAACCGGAGAAAAGTACCTGGTGATATTGTAGAGTTCGAACATGACAACTGGATTCCAATTACGGTAGTCATTGATATATGTACTCAGCATATTTTTGCTAGAAAAGACTGGCGATTTGGAACGCCTGAGAATATCGCTAGGTCTCTACAGGCGCGTTTAATGAGCCTGCTTCGACGCTCACAGGAATTAACCCACATATGCTCACAAAAATGAACCCACCATATCAAAGTTAAAGCTATGCCACTTCCCATTTGGTGGTTAATCGCTACTAAAGAATCACAACACATAAAATTTTCTGACCAAATTATTTCTATGATGCTCTTAGGAGGCCCTGGGAGAGCTTTCCAGCCGATTTGGTATTTTCCTTAGCCCTTGTTGCCCAGGTTAAATAAAGGCCCTGAATAGAGCGCCCAGATAAAAATGCAATAAATTTAACAGTGATCTGTAAATTTCGAATAAAATATTCAACAACGGATTGACATACTTTCGGTATGTGCTAATTTTGAAAGTTAAGTGATATTGATGGTAAATTTTTGGCAACAAGCATTGGGTTAAAGAAAATACCGTTGGCGCGCGCCAACATCTTTGTACCGAGCATTACCGTGTTTTCTTTTCCCCGTTGCGCGTGCAACTTTTGACGCATCTTAAAAAAATTTATAACTGTTGGTTATAACATGTAACCGACGGTTTTTCCGTGCCTAGAGAATATAAATATTTTTCTAGCTTAATCCACGCACCGCTACAAATAGCGACCCTTCAGCATCTTCCGAATATAACTCGAGAAACGTGTTCTTTTTCGACAAGTTTTCGATTTCCAATAAGGAATCATTTCTTACTGCGCAACCGCTGGGTTCATTCTCATGAGCACAACTGGGTCCGTTTTCGCGAGCGTTGAAGACTGTTTTATCTGTTTACAATCATAGGGTTTTTATTGAAGGTAAGTCCGAGGCTAGTACCTTCTGGAATATCATCGAGTCAAAAAGTAAAATTTATCGGCTAGACTTTAAATTAATATCTCCAAATATTCTCGATACCAACAAAAAGGCAAGAGATGCACTTGAGTCGTTGAAAGAGGTTTTTGGTCAGGAAGAAATTGATATTACCTTGAAAAACGAAAATGGTGATCTCAAAATCCCAGAAGAACCGATTTCAAACTACCTTGAGTACATTGCTGAGGGTGAAGGTAGCTGGAGTGTAGTGACAGAAGGTGACAGGGGAGGCAAGAAAGCCCATAGCAGTAACGAGAATATCGATACGGTAAATCTTCCTGAGCTTGATGGCGATGTCGTTGATGATAACCAGCTTCAGTTAGACCATAAAGAAAACGACAATCGTCCCAGAAATTATGAAGAGGCGAGCCTTGGTGCCGAGATTTATGCAACAATCAAAGATATGGAAAAAGCTTAAAAAGCCATTAATGGTAGGCTTTTACATAATCGCCTCATTGGTAGTCTGCTTTGCTAGTCTCTACGCCACTGATGGCGGGGCGGAAGTGATATTTTCTGAAATATTGAGCGCTTTTTCTGCCCTTGCAATATTTGCAACCGCCTTGTTCAACTATGTTGACAATATTTCTAAAGATGTGTCCTCTATTCAAGGCGATGGCGATAAGATTTCTAAGGCTCTTGGCGGGCTCTCAGCATTAAAGAAGGAAGTAATAGTAAATGCTGGTTTGATACTTGCCCTTTTAATAATGGAATTGGCTCTTAAGGGAATTTCTAAATCTATATCACCAGATAAGATTCCATTTCAAAGCTTTTATTGGGTGGTTTTTTCCTTGAGATTTAGTTTTTTCACACTGGCTATTTTGGCTGTATCGGAGCAAATTAGAGGGTTTTTGGTGGCAATTGACTATAGGGATGTGATCCATGCTGGAAAAAGTTCTAAGAAATAAATGTAGGTCATCAAGGTAGTTAAGATGTTACAAGATATCCAAAAGTACTATAAAAAAACGGAATTCTATCGACCTCTTTCACTTGTCGATATAAAAACGACTGTATTGGTGATTGCGAAGAATTTACTGGGCCAAAGTCCGCATTTGTTAGCACTGGCTACGCTGAGAATAAAGCCCCTCGACTTCTGTTTTTATCGCTTGACTCTGGAAGCGGTAACCCTAGTGACAGCCGACAGAAATAGGCTGCCATCAGCAGTAAGACAGCAAGAAGAAATTGATCGAGATGTATTGATGCTTCACAAACACAAGCATTGGTATCGAACACATGAATTGGCATGGTACATCTTAAAAGAATTTATGCCTTGCTTAAATATTGAAGAAGCAAAGTATTATTTTGCTCACGCCAACTCTGCGAAGTGCTGCATGAACAAGAAACGAAGAAAGAAGGCAGACAAAGTATTGTTCAAAAACTGCAAAACGTATCTCAAAGGTGAGCTGGAAATCCTGGATCCACAAATTATTATTACGCAAGGCAATGAGGCAAAGTCAGCAATATCATCACTATGTGATTCTATGGATAAAAAAATCGACGAATTCTCTTCTCTCATCACTCTCAATGGGAAAAGCATATTTTGGCTGCACACATACCACCCCAATAACTGGGGTGCGTTTAACAGACAGAGGAACTTTGACAAAGTGCGAAAAGAGGCAGCAGGCTGGAGAAAGTATTCATCCGCAATTAAGAGGTTTATATCTCACCGCAACGGTGTCCGGACACGAAATGAGGTCTCGATAAATCAGCCAAACTTAAGCAATTCCTAGACGTTCCTGGGGCTTTCGCGACAGAATCTGATTTTTTTGTTATGTTCTTTAGTCGCGACAGCATGGTATTTTTAAGCCTCTCGAAACTGCGAAAAAGACGCTTAAAGTTAAAAAAACACTTGACATAGTTGATCAGGCCGGCGAAGCGAAACCTGTATACGATTTAATCGAACTACAGGAGTCTTCATGTCCCAACGCTGCGAACCTTTATACAACGAACTGATGAATAACACTGTTTTAGAAGACTTTTTCTCACCCGCAACCAAAGCACTCAGCAAGGTGCGGTATGCCGCGGGCAGGTTTCAATCGCTTCCGATGGAAGCGTTTTGTCTTTTCGGTTGCCAGCGACACCTGCAAGGCATTGCCACCATGCGTGAACAAATCCAGCAGTTGTTTCATTTGGCCGAGACACAGAAAATGCCGGTGGCGCGCTCAACGTATTCCGATGCCTTGAGTTCGAAGCCGCGCCAAGCGATTGTGCAGCAAACTGTCGCGCAGCTCGTTGAGCTGGCCCGAGAACAGCTGCCCGATCGCTTGGCGCAGCTCGATGAGCTGGGTGGTCGCCCAATCTACGCCGCTGATGCCAGCTATCAAAAAGAAAGTGCGCATTTCGGCCGATGCACGCCCAAGCACGGTGGCGAGGATAATCACAAAGGCCACATGATGATGACTTTCTACGATGTGCGCCTGGGAGCACCGGTAGATATGCGATTGGAAACGCGCAATCAGCATGAGATGGTGGTCTTCAAGAACTATGGCAAGGAATCCCACAGTCTACTGCAGCAACGACAAGCGCTGTGGGTGGTCGATCGCGCATTTGTGGACATGCCGTTCTGGGACCAACAAAAGCGACGTTATCGTCAAACCGTCATCACGCGCTGGAAAGATAACCTCGTATTGGAGGACTGTCAGGACAGACCGTTTGATCAGACAAAGATCAACGAAGGGGTGATCGCTGACGAGGCGGTGACACTGAAGGCCAGTGGCCACCCCTGGCGGTTGATTAGCTACGAGACACCCGACGGGACGCACCTTGAGTTTCTCACCAATGAGCTAGATCTGGCACCGGGTATAGTCGCATTCTTGTACCTGCGTCGCTGGGATGAGGAGAAATGCTTCGATACGTGGAAAAACGACTTCGCCAGCGGCAAAGCCTGGAGCAAAAGTGTCTGCGGTATCACCACTCAAGCATGGCTGGCAATTATGACTTCGTTGTTACTGCTGATGTTTGTTCATCATCACCAGGACCGCTGGCAGATCGGCGACGAGAAAAGCCTGAAAAAGCAGGAAGATCGACTTGATCAGCAGTACTTGAAGGCGGGTCAGCGCATTCCTTGGCACACCTTCTATTACCGCGCCACATCGAAAATCAGCCGCCAAGTAATACGCTTCTTAAAACACTGTTTTATGAAGCGATCATCTTCTAGGCTTTATGAGAGGCAGCTAAGGCCATTGTTGATGGCGTATATATAATGCTTAACCGGACACCGTTGATCTCACCGATAATTAGTTCAAAGTCCATTAAGGAAGTGTCCGCTATTGGCGTGCGCCGTGGTAAGGCGGCGCTTTCCCCGTGGGTGAAAGTCCCACCCGGCTATCGCTCCAGCCGGAAGCAACCGGAGCAACTGTGGAGGTAACGAAGCGGTTGAAGCCTCCGGTGAAGCGTGTCGCGAATTGGTGACAGCGCGAGTGTGCAGGCCGTAACGTGAGTGAACGCTGAGCAAGCCTCGAAAAGGACGTTGCACAGGCCGACCCGATCGCCATTTCGGGGAAGGCTGATACGACTGGGGGATTGAGCGAATACGATCCCAGTCGCTGTGCCGGGGTATTGGTGACAGCATGTACACAAGGGAAGCGCACGCAACACGGGAAGCCCCTTGGCGTGGTCCGGGATGACCAACCGAGCGCCCGTGAGGGAGGGTTCGGGCGCCCTGGGGTGGCGGAGAGGCCCGTAGTACTGTGGATGCCGGGTAATGCCGGTGGAGGGAAGGGGCCTTAGTTCAAAGCAAATGCAGGAAGTAGGAAGGAACAGGAGATTGGGCAACCTATCAACTCCCATAAGTGTTCGGAAACTGCGGAGAGCATTACACGCGAAAGCGAAGACTGAGGCTGATTTTCGCTTCTATGCTCTGTACGACAAGATATACCGAGAGGATATCCTGGCGCATGCCTATGCCCAATGCCGCTCCAATCGGGGGGCACCGGGTGTGGACGGTCAGGACTTCTCGGATGTCGAGGCGTACGGGGTGAGGCGATGGTTGGCTGAACTGGCGCTTGAGCTCAAAGAGGAGACATATCGACCAAATGCCATCAGGCGAGTGTTTATCCCGAAGGCCAACGGAAAGCTTCGGCCACTGGGCATCTCTACGCTGCGCGATCGTGTATGCATGACCGCAGCGATGTTGGTGCTGGAGCCGATCTTTGAGGCCGATCTACCCGAGGAGATGTACGCGTACCGCCCGCGACGCAATGCACAACAAGCGGTGGTCGACATAAAAGAACGAATGTTCGAGGGTCGTCTCGACGTTGTGGATGCGGATCTGTCGGACTACTTCGGCAGCATTCCCCACGCTGAACTCATGCGGTCACTCGCACGCCGGATCGTAGATCGACGTGTGTTGCGACTGCTCAAGTTGTGGATGGAATGCGCGGTGGAGGAGGCCGACAGGCGAGGACGCAAAACGCGAACGACGGAAGCCAGAGATAGCCGATGCGGCATTCCGCAAGGCTCTCCCATATCTCCCTTGCTGGCGAATTTATACATGCGCCGGTTTGTGCTGACATGGAAGCAGCTCGGATTGGATCAACAACTTGGCAGTTGCATCGTGACGTATGCAGAGGATCTTGTGATCCTGTGCCGTCGAGGTAGGGCTGAAGAAGCCTCACAGTGGATGCGCGCGATCATGAAGAAGCTGAAACTCACGGTTAACGAGGAGAAAACACGCGTTTGCAGGTTACCGGACGGGACGTTCGACTTTTTGGGTTACACGTTTGGACGGCTGTACTCACCCAAGACGGGTAAGGCCTATCTGGGAATGCGGCCATCGAAGAAAAGCATTAAACACATGGTGCAAAATATCCATGTGTTAACAGCTCGAGCGACGACGTGGTTGGACACCACAGAGCAAGTAAGGCGGCTAAATCGCACATTGCGTGGCTGGGCTAACTACTTTCGGGTGGGGACGCACCAGCGCGCTTACCGTGCACTAGATCGCTACGCTGCAATGCGGTTACGCCGGTGGCTGCGCTACAAGTACAAGGTCAGGCGGCGACGGGGCGGGACTTATCCCCTCTCGCATCTGTACGGGCACTTTGGGCTCGTTCGTCTGACCCAACTTGGGCGTGGCGAGTCGTGGGTGAAGGCGTGAGGCTTTGTCCGAGAGCCGGATGCGGGAGATCCGCACGTCCGGTTCGATGAGCGGGGTGTGGAAACGGAGCTACGGCCAACCACAGTGCACAGTGCTGTTCGTAATAGGACGTCTGTTCACTGAAACCGGTGTCGGGCCACCGCGCCACATCTCGACTCTACACAGAGTGACCTTCCGAGCTGCACCAGGCCGACGCAACTCATCAGTGGCAGTGTTATATTAGTAGGTCAATAAAGCGATAAAAGGCTCACCAATTTATGACAAGATCAACGGTGTCCTGATATATATACAGTTCTGATAGGGACTCCCCAATAATCAAGAGGGAGGGTTCGACCTTTGAGTGCATAGAAGACTCTTTCGGGGTATTATTAAACACCTTAGCTTCCTTTCCCCGGTGAGTCACCTCTAAAAAAGAATGTGATCAGCCACTGAATTTGATATGATTTTGGACAACTTGGGGTATGGATTTTGCTCAAAAAATCTGAAGTTGATAAAATATTTTGCCAAACAAAACTAATGTCTGTCTGGTGAGGAATGTCATAATGATACAAACAAAATTAAAACTAGGAGATTCGGTTGTTGTAAAACCTAGTATTGAAGATCCAGACTTAAAAATAAATATTGGTGGTTGGCAGGGGCGAGTCACTGAAATCAAAAAGAATAACTTGATTTGTATAAGTTGGGATAGTGTCACCCTTAAACAGATGCCCAGTGAGACAATAGACCATTGTGAAGAAGAGGGGTTAGGTTGGACAGAAATGTATCTTTCCCAAGAAGCCATTGAGTTAATAAATCCTAGAGATAACGAAGAGGATGTCGAAGAAGTTATTGAATTTCTTGAAAGTAAGCATGGTTGGAGCCACTTGGGAGACGAAGGGAAACGGATCCAAGCGGTGTTAGCCAATGCTGAAGATAGCAGTGAAGGGGCGGAGTATGAAGCATGGGAATCATATATTCATAAGATTGTACAATTTCCTTTTGAGGCAGAAGTATCGGAGTGGCAGGAAAGAGGACCATTGCGAACAGATGATAAAGTAAAGGTATTAGGGGTAGAAGGTAGCGCAGATTTATATGGGATTCTGGTTACGGTGTGTCGTGAGCGTAGGAAATATGTATTCCCATTGTGTGATTTAGAGGTAATAGATAAGTCTTCATCCAACTATCAATCGGTCAACGATTATGCGGTTTGGTTTGCTAATCGTTGAATCTTGCCAAACCAAAGGCCTACTAACAAAGAAATTACAGCCGGCCTCCTTCGTAGGCGCTGAATTTGGCGCTAGGTGAGCTATGCACCGTCAAGCTATACGGTAATTGAATTAAGATATGAAAATATCAGAAATGATTATTGCGTTTTTCGGCGATTATATAAGCATGGGTGAAACCATTGATGAAAAGCAAAGTTATTTGAATGCAGCATGTACTGCTTGGAATATTTCAATCCTGCCAAAACACGATAGAAAGAAGGCAGTTAGCAACTACATCAAGGAGTATAAACGACTGAATCCACATGCAAACGATCCATCAAATTTACGCCATGATGTAGAGAAGTTAATAAAGCAGAAAATACGAATGTATCCGCATAATAGAAAGCATATCTATAATGCTGAGATAAGAAAAAATGGTGATGAATATTCAGTATTTGCAGCAACGGCTCGTGTGGAGTAGTCACCCAATCCGGTAGCCGGAGGTTTCGAGCCTCCAGCTCTCTGCTATTACTGCCTGCTTTTTACGTATTATGGATGTCAGAGGGTAGATAGCTTTTATTCGATCACTACTTTTAGCGAGCTTGTAAATTCTGTTATAGGCGGTCGGTATATTCATGCTGACGAGAGACGAATGTCGACTGTGACGCTTGCGAGTATGACCGGACTGGCGCAGCTCAAGCTGATGGATAACGCATAGTTGCGTTCGCCAAATAGCAGGGTTACATTTCAAAATTCTGGAAAGTAGGGCTTCGATGGGAGTTCATGGAAGGTAGGAAGGTTAGGGCATCGAATAGGTTTTCCATCTGGTTTTCTTGGGCGATGGAGGCGAGGCGGTTGTTGTTTTTTAGTGTGATAAGGCCACTAGATTTGCTCTAAGAATGTTACGCAGCCCATCTCTCGGTGCTACAAATTTGCTTGTAGCACTGCTAAAAATTTTTAACCTGCTGATTTATATGCATATATATTAATGTTTGTCCCATCCATCATGGGGTAAACAAACACGGGTGTACTGAAGCCGTATGTTCAAGGAATCTAATGCTGGCTCTGAAGTTTTTACTAAAAATACCTTTTTATCCCACTCACTGAGATTTGGGAAAGAAAGCCGATGGCGACACCTTGAAGCGATTGGATAAGGACTGAATGTGGTACAGGGACAAGCTCCTGGAGCCGTTCAGAATCATCGACACCAGGCTTTTGCTCCCGATCTCCTCCCGCAAGTCTTCAGCTTTTAAATGATCCATTAACGCCTTCAAGACTGCGACCCCATCATCCAATTCGCTGATTCTCTGATTGAACTCAGAAAAATTGTTGTTAATGGCCAATTAAAATGACCCCGTAACGGTCAATAATTTTGACCCACCCCTTGTATAGAAATTGGGCGATGTCGCCCTTAGTATCCCCGCCGGATTTTCGGTATTGGGGGTACCACTTTGAAGGATTGGGTTGTGATTCATAAGATCAAATCGCTTTACAACAACGGGGATGGCCTGTCGATTCGCGCCATCGCGCAACAATTGAACGTTTCGCGCAACACGGTGCGCAAGTATCTGCGGATGGCGGAGACCGAGATCAGTGATCGCCAGGTAGATCGTTCAAGAACTAAACAACTAGATGTGTATCGGGACTATATCGTGCACCTGCTGGGGAACTACCCCGAACTCAGTGCCGTCAAGGTGTTGCGCAAGCTCAAGCAGAAGTACGAAGGGATCGCTGTGTCGGATCGCTCCGTGCGCCGCTACGTCGAGCAGCTACGCCAAACGGTAGCGTGCAAGCAGACCCGGTACTACGAACCGGTACTTGATATGGTGCCGGGGGTGCAGTGCCAAGTGGATCCCGGTGAACTGCGCGGAGTAGTGATTAACGGCGTGGAGACGGTGGTCTACTTCGTTGTGTTTGTTCTGTCCTACTCCCGGCTGATGTACACCGCAGTCTCGGCCAAGCCAATCAATACGCAGACCTTTATCCGCATGCACGATGCGGCGTTGCGCTACTTCGGCGGCCGTCCCGAGGAGTGTGTCTACGACCAGACCAAGATGGTGGTGCTGCAGGAGCAGTACCGCGAGCTGCGCCTGAATCAGCGCTTTCACGAGTACGCCACCCATGCGGGTTTCCAGATACACGCCTGCGAAGGATTTGATCCCGAAAGCAAGGGCAAAGTCGAGGCCGGGGTCAAATACGTGAAGCAGAACTGCCTCTACGGGGAGCAGTTTGACGACTGGCAACACTTGGAGGAACACGTGCGTGACTGGCTCGACAACGTCGCCAACACCCGTCTCCACGGTACCACCGGCAAGGTACCACGCGATCATTACGAGGCGGAAGAGCGCGAGGCCATGCAGCCCTACTTTACACCCGCTGTTGTCCGTCCGAGCGGCCAGTTCCCCCTGACCCGCCAAGCGGACAAGACTGGCCTGATTGCCTGGCAGAGCAACAAATACTCGGTCCCCATGGCCTATCAGCGCTGCCGGGTGGGGGTCAGCGCCGATGAGGGCCAGTTGCAGATCTTTGACCTGGAAAGCGGTGAGGAGATCGCGTGTCACAGCCTCAGTACCGGTAAAGGTCAGGTCATCCGCAACAACAACCACTACCGGGATCGCGCCCAACAGATCGTGGACTATGAGCAGGCTATACACCAGCAACTGGGCGCTCACTTCGGTGCCCAGCTGTGTGCGCTCCTGAAGCGCACCTCGCCGAGAATTTACAAAGACCAACTGGCCGGTGCTCAACAGGTGCTGGCCCCGTACCAGGCGCTGCCTGAGCCGTTGTTGGTGCACTTGTGCCAACGGCCACGGTTGACGGCCACCGGGTTGCGCGACTACCTGGCGGCTTATACGAGCCAGCCCGAGCGGTTGCAGCGCGATGCCCGGGAAGAGGATGCGAAGCCAAACGCTGGCGCCGCCCTGTCCCGCTATGGCGAACTCATGCCGGAACTGACCCTGGAGGCCTCCTATGAGCTCCATTGAACACGTCGCCCACCAGTTCCGCAGCCTCAAGCTCGCCAGCATGGCCAGTGCCCTGGAGCCGCTGCTGGCGCAGGCCGAGGCCAACGAGCTGTCCTACCTGCAATTTGCCGAATCGCTGGTCGAGCACGAGATCAACGAGCGCAACACCAAGCGTATCAGCCTCAATCGCCGCAAAGCCGGCTTCCCGGTCGCCAAGCAGCTCGAAGAGTTCGACTATCGGCACCAGACCACCATCACCAAACGACAGGTCAATCAGCTGTTGGACTTTGGTTTTATTGACAACCGCAGCAACCTGGTGTTTATCGGCCAGCCCGGGGTGGGCAAGACCCACCTGGCCATTGGCATTGGCCAAAAGGCTATCGACGCGGGCTACAAGGTGTTGTTCACCACCGCTCTGGCTTTGAGCGAAGCGCTGGAAATTGCCGAACTCAAAGGCGAGCTGAAGAAAAAGATCAACAGCCTGACCAAGTTCGACCTGGTTATCATTGACGAACTAGGGTACTTGCCGATGAGCAAACAGGGCAACTACAACCTGTTCCAGCTGATCAACAGCCTGTACGAATACCGGTCTATCATCCTCACCACCAACAAGGAATTTACCAGTTGGGGCGAGTTCTTCGTGGACGACAACGTGGCTGTACCCATCGTGGATCGACTGATCCACCACTCACACATCTTTATGCTGGGAGGAGAAAGCTATCGACTGAAACAAAAGTTAGGCGGTTAAAAAACGAACGAGGGGTGGGTCAATTTTATTGGCCGCAGGTGGGTCAAAATAAATGGCCATTGACAAATGTGCTGACTCGTTTTCCTATCTCTCGATTGAGGTTGAAAGCACTTCAATCAACGGAAGATAGGTGTCGTAATCTTCAATCAGCTCGTCCATCAACGCCAACGCTTTCTCATAGTCGGATTCATTGTGGATCTGACTGACAAAGCTTGCTTCGCTGAAAAAGTCCAGGGCCGTGGCCTTTACGGTTGAGAAGTCCATGCTGTAACCTCCGCCAAATACCCCCTTGTAGAGTTTTTCATATCCTGAGTGTTCAACAAAAGCAATCCCGTGATAAACCCGACCGCGGGGCGATTATGAATAGGCTATCGCATATTTGGGAATACTACCCTGGTCACGGCGCCGCAGTGTCAGGGGGTTTCAATTTTCTGGCGCAGATCAGCGACGGTCGTTGTCATAAATCGGTCTGGGAACCCCGCGCCCTCAAACGCGTCGAGGACATTCACGGCGTAGCGCCGGTAAAGCTCGCGACCCAGGCTGTTTTTCCGAGCCAGCTTCAGCAGAGGGCGGATGCGCTGGTGTGCTTTGCGGGCGCCATCTTTCGGGTTGTGTTGGCGCAGATCTATCAGGTAGGCGCGCACAATTTCAATAGCCGCTTTAACCCGGAGCAACTCCACCGCCATGCGGTCATCACTCTTACCGAGGCGTGGGTAGAGTACTAACAGGTTGTGGATCCGGGCTTTGAGACAGAGAACCGGATTGAGGATTGGCAAGCTCTTGCCGTTCACGTTGATGGTATCGGCTCCACACTCCACCTCCTGGTCCGTCAGGCCATCCACCGAGCCAAGGAAGTCGATGATAATCGGCTGTGACAGGGATGGGTGGTTCAGCTCCAATATGGCGGTTTGGAAGGTACTGTCGTCCAGGGTTGGGTACAGGGGATCAGACATCTGAGCGCCATAGGTTTCGACCACCGATTTCATGGCGTCAATATACTCCCGAACGCGCTCGATCCGCCGCTCAAAGAAGTCGATATCCCGACTGGCCAAGGCTATGTCGTATTCGGCAGGCGCATGCTCATCAAGATAGTAGGCGCCCCAAAAGGCCAGGGCCTGACCGGCAACCAAAATACTTTTAGCGGTGCCTGACTGCGCTGCCACCCCCAGGTCCCGCGAGATGTCAATTAGGTCAAAGGGTACAGAGGCGTCAGGTGTGTTGGGCGACTTGGGGATCACGCAAAGTTAATCTTGATCTGGGCTTTGCGCTTGCGGGCGAGCTGGGCAAAGGCAGGCGCCTCGGGCCGGCCGTGCAGGGCAGGGCGCCGCACCTGGCGGTCGTAGTGCGCTTGCTGCTGGGCTTTTTTGGCCTGAGGGTTCATACCGGCTATCCATTAACGTCGTCTGCAAAAACTATAACCTCAATCTGGGTCGAATACAAGGTCAATAGCCCTGTAACGCCCGGCTGACGTGGGATGTAGCGCCTTAGGGGAAGGATAAAACCCCTGCGGCAGCCGGTCCCCACGCGCAGAAAATGTTGCGTTATAGGGTATTCCTCTATGCAGACTAAATGTACTATTGATGGTGTATAAGCCATTGAATTTAAAGGATAATTTAATGTCGAATAAATGCACAATGAAAATCGACAATACAACCGATCTCATCAAAGGTGTTATCCTTAAGACCAATGAAGATCTACTGATCAATAAAAGTTCAGCGGTAATTCAACGACTAAAACAAGTAATGGCAGCTGTTGCGTAAAGACACACCCACTCTGCATCCAAAGAGCCCCCCTGAATGGACTCAATAACCCAACAACGGACACAAAAATACGTGTCAGCCCGCAAGCAGCACCCCGCGTGGCTGTTGTTGGCATCGCCCCGTGCACCGCTGGTGTTGGGGTGTTTAACCTCCTTATTTGAATTCGCCGACGATGGCATTGCCGAGGAAGATGCCCTCCAGGCGCTGTCCGATATGCTGACGGAATACGCCGCTCAGGACGAGTACGACATTGAACCCAGCAATACCCGCCTGCTGGCCGGTCGCGAGTTGCGGCAGTGGATTAAGCGCGGCCTGGTGATCGAACGCGGTCAGCGACTCTATGCCACCGATGCGTTGTCGTCGGCGCTGCAGTTTATCGAATCGCTGGATAACCGCATCATGACGTCTACCGCATCCCGCTTGTCGGTGGTGCAGCGGGAGATCGAAAACCTGGAGGTGGGTCTCAATCCCAACCCCGCCAGCCGCATCGCGTCGATTCGCCGCAGAATTCAAGTGCTTGAAGCAGAGCTTGCCGATGCAGAAACCGGCAATATCCCCGTGCTCTCTGAGGAGCAGGCCATCGAGCGTATACGGGAGGTGTTTACCCTGGCAACGGGGCTCAGGGCTGACTTCCGTCGTGTTGAGGATTCCTGGCGAGAGGCCGACCGGCAGCTGCGCCAATCCATTGTGTCGGAAGGTTATCATCGTGGCGATATCGTTGACCGGTTGCTCGATGGACAAGAAGCGCTGCTAAGTACCCCTGAGGGACGTGTGTTCGATGGCTTTCAGCAACAGCTCCGGCAAAGTGTGGAGCTGGACGATATGCGTCAGCGCCTGCGCAGTATTCTCTCTCATCCGTCAGCGGGCAAAGCCCTGAATTACACCCAACTGGCGGACCTTAAATGGTTATCGCTGAGGCTGGTCAGAGAGAGCCAGTCCGTACTGCAAGCTCGCGCCCGTAGCGAGAAGGACGTAAAAGGCTTTTTGAAAACCGGGCTGGCGGCCGAACACCATCGCGTCGGGCAGCTACTGACTCAAATTCTAAACGCCGCATTGGAGCAGGATTGGCAACGCCAAAAGGTTCGCCGAGCGCCGTCTCCTTTACCGCCCGTTGGTGTTGCCCTGGGCAATATCCCCGTCGCCGAACGCCTGCGCTGCAAATCGCTGGAAAACGACACTGACCAAGACCTCGATCTGACGGTAAAAGAGAGTGACTTAAACGATATCGGCGACGAGTTCTGGGAAGCGCTTGACGGGCTCGATCGCGAAGCGGCGATTCAAGAAACGCTGACATTATTAGCCGCCGAAGGACGCCCCATGAGCTTGGCCGAGCTGGCGGAAAAATTACCGCCCGTACACGATCTGGAGACCTTTGCCTTATGGCTGGGCATGGCACAGGAGGCGGGCATCGATATTCAAAACACTGACACTCAACAGTTGGAATTGATGGACGACGAACACCGACGCTGGCTCTTCAAAGTGCCTCATGTAGAACTGAGTGCGGAAGCGCTGGATGGAATAGATTGGGAACTCTAAACATGGCCGGAATATTTGACCAGATTACAAAGCAGGAAACCGAAGAAGAGCGCCATGATGAGGAGGTTAGCGTCACACCTCCGCCACCGCCAACAGACGAGGCGCGCACCGACAAACGTTTACGCGATGCCTCCCAGGAACTGCTGCGTTTCGGTTTATTGGAAGAAAGCCGTAAACCCAACCTTTACCGGGCGGCAACTGTAAATATGGAAGGTCTGAACACGATTCTGGAGCCTCTGGATCTCTCTGCCCATGTGGATGATATACGGGGACTCGTGTACCTGAAAGTCCGCAAAAACGAATCCGAAGGCGAGCTGGATGAATGGGCCCATCCGCTGGTGCGTAAGCAGCGCTTGACGTTGGAGCAATCTTTATTGGTCGCACTGTTACGCCAATACTTTATCGCCTACGAACAAGAGGCGGGGACCGGCGCATCGGAAGCCATGGTATCGGTGGATGAACTCATTCCGCAATTACAAGTGTATTTGGGAGACACCGGCAGCGAAGCCAAAGAGCGCAACCGAACGCTTCAGCTACTGGACCAACTAAAGGGCCATGGATTGGTCTCCGCACCGGATGATCAAGAACGGGTCGTCATTCGTCCAATGATCGCGCACTTGGCCAATCCAGAGAACTTACAAGCGCTGCTGTTCGAACTGCAACAGCGCATTGAGGGTGCCCAACCCGATGCGGAGGAGAACAGCTGATGAATCAGCAGGCCACATGGCGATTGGACCCGACCTACACATTGCAGGAGCTGGAGCTGTTCAACTGGGGCGGTTTCAACGGCCATCACCGGGCTCAAATCGACCTGGCGGGTACGGCCGTTATCGGCCCAACGGGCAGCGGTAAAACTACACTGGTCGACGCCCTGATGACCTTGTTGACAGCCAACCCCAAATACAACCTGGCCTCCACCGGCGGACATGAAAGCGACCGCGATTTGGTCTCCTATGTACGCGGTGTCTCCGGCCCCGGCCCAGGAGATGGAGACGGAGGCTCAGGTCAATCGCACATCGCCCGGCCTGGCAAAACACTGACGGGCATTACAGCGACCTTGCATAATGGCGAAACCCAGGCCCGCCTGGGCGCGTTGATGTGGTTTGATGACACCAGCTCTTCAACCTCGGACATGAAAAAACTGTGGCTGTTCACCACGTCACAAGAGCAGACACTGGAACATTGGCTTTCTGTCCAGCACGAAGGGGGTATGCGGGCCCTGCGTCAGATTGAAAAGAGTGAAACAGGGATTTGGAGCTACACCAGCAAACGCGGCTATCTGGCCAGAATTCGGGACTTTTTCGAAGTCAGGGAGAATGCGTTTAATTTGTTAAACCGCGCGGCCGGTTTAAAACAACTCAACAGTATCGACGAAATTTTTCGAGAATTGGTGCTGGATGATACCGCGCAATTTGATCGCGCCAAAGAAGTGGCTGACAGCTTTGACGACCTGACGGAAATTCATGAAGAGCTGGAAATCGCCCGGCGCCAACAACGTTCATTGGAGCCCGTCAAAACCACCTGGGAAAAGTACCAGAAAAACGAAGCCGACGTGACCGAAAAGAGCCAGCTGAGTAACCTGTTGCCCATTTGGTTTGGCGAGCAGGCCTATCAACTGTGGAAGGCCGAACATGAACGCGTGACGCAGGAATACCAGAAGGCGGAAGATCATCGGGCCATTACGGAAGAGCGTTACGACAGTCAGGAAAAAAAGCGCGACAACCTGAAAGAACATTACCTAAAATTGGGCGGCTCGGATATTCAGGTACTGGAAGAACTGATCAAGGCCAAACAGCAGAATCTGGCTCGCATCGAACACGCTGCCCAGACCTATCAAACTTTGGTGGGCAACCTGTCGTTACCCACAGACCTCACGCGACAAACCTTGGCGTCCAATCAGCAAGAGGCTTCGCAGCGCTTACAAGATATCTCTCAACAGTTAGAACAAGCGGAACAAGCGGCGTTTGAACAGGGCACCGCCGCGAACGAAGCCCGTTCCGAACTGCAAACACTGCAAAAAGAACTGGCTGACATTCAACAGCGGCCGGACTCCAACATCCCGGGCAAATTCCAACACTTTCGTTCGGCGCTGGCCAGTGAGTTAAACCTCAGCGAAGACAAGCTGCCCTTTGTGGCCGAACTGGTTCAGGTCAAAGAACAGGAACAAGCTTGGCGCGGCGCCATTGAGCGTGCCATTGGCAGTCACCGACTGCGCATTCTGGTACCCCCGGCCTCCGCCAAAGCCGCGTTGCACTGGGTTAACCAGCGGCACAATCAATTGTACGTGCGCATCTTGGAAGTGAAAGAGCCGGACACCCAGCCCCATTTCTGGGAAGACGGTTTTACCCGCAAGCTCGAGTACAAAACCCACGACTACCGAGAAGCCGTAAAAGATCTACTGGCCGGCATCGATCGCCACTGCGTCGACTCCCCCGAGCAACTCAGGCACACTCAGCACGCCATGACCGCGCAAGGGCTTATGTCCGGCAAGGCCAGGTTTTTCGACAAACAGGATCAAAAACGCCTGCAGGATGACTGGATTACCGGTTTCGACAACCGCGACCGACTGGCGTTTCTCCAACATAAAATCACCGAAGCCGAGCGTCATCAACAGGAATCACAGGCGCAGCTTGAACAAGCGAGATCGCAAGTCACCGTCATCACTCAACAAAAGGATTTACTCGAACGGCTACAGACATTGGACTTCGAGCAGATCAACATCGATTTAGCCAAGCGAGAATTGCGAGAGACGCAAGAAAAACTGCGCCTGCTCACCGCGCCGGATTCCGACGTTGCCGCCGCCAAACAGGCGTTGGAAGAGGCAGAGGAGCAACTGAAACAACTGGATAACGAAAGAATCGAGTCCGTTAAACAATGTACCACCCTGCGCAATACTCAACTACAGGCGGAGCAAAACAAACGCAACGCCTTTAAACAATCAGAACCCGGCCTGACGGAATCGCAACGCCAAATGGCACAGAGCCATTTGGCGGTTATTACAGCCGAGCAGCTCAAACAGCTTCCAGACCTGGAACGCCAGGCCATCAAAGCGCTTCAGTCACAACTGGACGCTCTCAAAGAGAAGCGAGCCCGCCTGGGTAAAGACCTGATCAAGTGTATGTCCGATGCCCAACGGGAAGATCGCGGCGCCTTGTCCGAAGTCGGACGCGAACTGGAGGACATCCCCCAATACCTCGAACGCCTAAAAACGCTGACAGAAGAGGCCCTCCCCGAAAAGCGACAACGCTTCAAAGACTACCTTAATCGCTCCTCGGACGAAGGCGTCACGCAACTGCTGATGACCATCGATAGCGAAGTCGAACGTATCGAAGAAAAGCTCGAGGACGTCAACAGCACACTGCGGCGAGTGGACTTTCAACCAGGGCGCTACCTGCAACTGGTCTCCAACAAAGTGGTTCATGAAAGCCTGAGAAGTTTTAACACCGCCAGAACCAAGCTCACCTCGGCACGCTTTGTGGAAGATGAAGGCGAGAGCCAATACAAAGCACTACAGCATATCGTCGGCCTACTACGAGACGCCTGCGAACGCAGCCGCACGCTGGGCGCAAGAGCGCTGCTGGACCCACGCTTCCGGCTGGAGTTTAAAGTCTCCGTGATCGACCGCGCTAACGGCAGCGTGATCGAAACCCGCAGTGGCTCCCAAGGGGGCAGTGGCGGCGAGAAAGAGATCATTGCCTCCTACGTCCTCACCGCCTCACTCAGCTACGCCCTGTGCCCAGACGGCAGCAGCCGGCCGTTGTTCGGCACCATTGTGCTGGACGAGGCATTTTCCCGCAGCTCCCACGCAGTGGCCGGGCGCATCATCGCGGCGTTAAAAGAGTTCGGTCTGCACGCCTTGTTTATCACACCCAATAAAGAAATGCGGCTCCTGCGCAACCACACCCGCTCAGCCATCGTCGTACACCGGCGTGGAACGGCATCGACTCTGAAGGCTCTGAGCTGGCAGGAGCTGGACTATATTCACCGACGGCGAACAGGTGTGGCCAATGAAGTCGCCAACTGACATCGCAACGCGGCTGGCCAAACAGTGGCATCAGTCCAACCTGCGCACAGAACGTCTGCTGGATGCCGATGCCTGGCCCTTGGAATTTCCCATTGGCAAGCCGACCGGTGCAGAATTCTCAAATCAAACCGCCAGGGTTCACGAGCACGTGCAGCGTTGGCAGGCGGTCAATGTTGGCGAGGTCATCTGGGAGCTCATTAAATACCGGGGTGGCGCCGAGGCCGTATCGCTACCGTTGCGCTGGCAAATCCGCACCCCCTCCGAGTGGGTGGCCGCCTCTGCCGATGCCAAGGTGCAGGAAGAATATGCAGCGTTGGAATATTTGGTGACCCATGTCGATAAACGCTACCGAGAGCTTCTGATTCGAGACCGAATGCTATGGCGAGACAAAGACCCTAAAGAAGTGGTCACCACGGCCAATCTGGCGGATGCTTTGACACCGGGTGCCGCCAAGGGCAGGCCGCTACGCTTGCTGGCCGGGCACGGCGTGGATACCAAATTCTTCGAACGCCATGGAACCTTGTTAACCCGGCTTCTGGATGAACGTTACCGGGGAGCCGCCAGTGAGCAAGGGCTGCACGCCTTCCTCGATGCGTACGACGAGAGCGACCACTGGGTGATGGTCGTCCCGCTCGGCCAGCATCTATTACCTTTTCGTCGCCAGCGCGTGACCACTCGCGAACTGGCCCAAACCCCGCTGCCGGGCTCGCGGGTGCTGGTGATCGAAAACGAGCAGTGTGTGCACCAACTTCCGGAATTGCCCGATACCATCGCCATACTCGGCGGCGGTTTGGATCTGCAGTGGCTGGAATCTCCACATTTCAGGAACAAATCGATCGCCTATTGGGGTGATATGGATACCTGGGGTTTATTGATGCTGGCCCGTGCCCGGCAATACTGTCCGAATATCACCCCTCTACTGATGACTCAGACGCTCTTCAATGATTATGCACTCGACAATGCCGTGCCCGAACCAACCGTGGCACAAACTGAGCCACCTACCGGGTTGAGTGAAAGCGAGACTGAGTTCTATGTGCATCTATTAAATCAGGAACGGGGGCGTTTGGAACAGGAGTATCTGCCGCAGAGTGTGGTGCAGTGCGCACTAGCCAGCTGGTCAACATCCTGATCCACAGCCGATATCTACAAACAGGAATCTACTGATTCGTGTTGGCACTGAAACAGCCCAGAAGTCCCTCTAAACTTGAGTGTGGTAGGGTATTACAGTAGCACCAGGAGTGTTAGAAATCACTGGTTTGCGCTCCTGTGGTGCTACATTAAAAGTGCTTGTAGCACCACAAAAAATTTTTAACTAATTGAATTATAACAATAAATATCAATGTTTATCCCATCTATCATTGGATAAACACTCACAATCTATAAAAAATAGGTTAACTCATAGAGTCGCTGGAGGCCTCAGTCAATCCCTATTGGGGGAGGAACGATCCTAGGAGACTACTGGTGCATAGAGGTTGACTTTGACGACAGTGCCTGCGTTGACCCCACACATAGAGATCTACGCCGAAGAGGACTGCTGTCCCGACCACCGAGTTTGGACTTCGATGGCTGAAGTTCCAGGATTTTGACTATTGATACATCAGGGGCTTCGTCACCCCTACTATCCAGCTGCCACGAGCGGATTGATCTTCTGCTCGGCCTTGAGCAAATGCTCCTGCCAATGGGCGAGTGATCTTGGTGTACGCGAAACTGTGATGATGGGTAACTCTTGGGTAACTGCTATTGGCTGCAACAGGAAATACACCTCTGCACCGTGAACCATTGATCAGGCTTTATGCGAGAGGGAGGTGTATGCCTCAATCCGGAGATAGCTTTTGCAGCACCATATCAAACTCAATGGTATTTACCCGTGCCTTGCCACGCCATTGTGTTTCCAGCGTCTTGTAACCCTTGGCGGTCACGATAAAGTGAATGTGTGG
>ENA-OWNT01001880-OWNT01001880.1-seawater-metagenome-genome-assembly--contig:-NODE-1880-length-23892-cov-4.636616_pt1 | contig 23892 bp, 20 predicted proteins | sample MGYA00238136_ERZ651165 | MGnify/ENA primary metagenome ERZ651165 (study PRJEB26861, sample SAMN08777766) | seawater metagenome | isolation source: coastal seawater | place: USA: Florida | collected...
CCCGACGGGTCCATCTTCGACTCGAGGAGTCCATCGGTGTAGCCAAAGGACCAGGTCTGATTCTGGGGAAGCTCGACGGACAGGAGCTCGCCGCCGACGACGTTGAAGCTCGTCTGTCGACCCATGGGATCGACGATCGAGTCGAGCACCCCGCCGACGTAGTTCAGGGCCGTCGTCTGATTACGAACGGTGATACTCGTCAGGAGCTCGTCGGACCACCCGAATGTCGTCACGTTCGGAGGCGAAGCGGAGTCCTGAGTCGAAATCAGGAATCCGTCCACATCGAAGGTCTGACTGGAGCCACGACCGAGATCGAGCTCCCACTGGCCCGTCCCGAGGTTCTCCTGAAGGCTGGCCGCACTCTCGGGCGTCGTCGTCCACCAGACGTCGCGATCTGCCATCCAGAGTCGCGCATCGATCTCATCGGTCACGAAGAGCCGCCCCAGCGGCCCGACCGCGAGTCCCTGAGTCTCGCGCAGCAGCGCTCTGGCAGCCGGTCCCCCGCCCGCAGTTGGAGGCAGACCGGAGGGACGCGGTGCGCCAGTTCCGAGGAACTCTCTCACGCGGCCCATCGCGTCGACCTCAACGACCCGAGCCCCGATTGCGATGTAAGCAACACCCGTGAGGGGATCGGCAGCGATCGCGTCCGCGTCCGCCATCGGAAGGTCGGAAGCGCGTCCTCCGAAGGCACGGCCCCACCGGTGACCGCTCCCCGCGAACACATTCCACGTCTCGTCGCCGTCGAGCCGGACCTCGTACACCACGCTTCCCACCGGCTGGGCGCTTCCTCCCGGCTGCCTGTCCAGAACCAGAACAGAGACCGGGCCGGTGGTGCCGTCACTGAGCAGGGCAAGCGAGGAGGGCTCGCGAAGGGGCACACGTCGACGAACTGGCACGCCGGGCATCGCAGCCAGCCCACAGAACGGCGAGGCGGCGCAGAGGGCGAGGTTGGCGATCCACAGCGGGTGGTGCGCCGGTGCACCGACCACCGTCTGGGCCGAGAAGCCGGACTGTGTGTCCACGCGAACGACGCGCCCCATCCATGGGCCACTGACCGCGGCCTCGTCATCGGCAACCAGGACCGACCCGCTCGAGTCGGGAGCGAGCACGGCCGAAGGCGCCAACGGCGCGCAGCGGGCGTCGACAGTGGGGAGATAGTCCGACTCGAAGACCGGGTATTGGCCGGCCGAGGCCTGGCAGTGCCCCGGAAGCTGACCGCCACACAGGCCGGCGACTGTCTCGATGGGACCACCTGCGACGGGGGCCCGCCGCACACACTCATATCCGGCCTCCACGAAGTAGAGCCAGGAACCGGCGGGATCGATCGCCATTGCGCCTGGTTCGCTGAGGCTTGATGTCGCTGGCGCGCCGTCGGCGGCCGGCGAGCTCGCTTCTGTCCCACACGTGCCCACAAACTGCGTCAGAGTCCATTCGCCCCCGCCCCCCTCGGTGGCTCGGACAATGCAGTGGAGACCTTCGTCAGCAAAGAAGACGTTCCCCGAGACCGGGTCGACAGCCAGGCCACCGGGGACACCCAGATCCGCTTCAAGCGCAGGGGCACCAGAGGAAAACGCGCTCCCCGAGGCGGCCCCGGAGCCCGCGATGACCTCGCCGTGGCCGCGCAGGAAGTGGGAGGTCGTGCCATCGCCGTCGACCATCGCGATCTTCCGCACGGTCCCGTCGGAGTACTCATCGAAGTAGAGCCGTCGAAGACCTGAAAGACTCCAGCCGCTCCCGAACGGGCTCGCCCGCCCGTTGACGATGAACGTGCGGTCGGTGCCGGACCGGGTGAACGTCTCGGGCCCGTTGATGGCGCTGATGCCCGGACTGTTGATTCCTGGCGCGGCGAAGGACGAGGCCACACCGAACCCGACGTAGTCGTACGAGAACCCTATCTCCCAATCGAGATCCGCAAAGCCGGTATCGAGGTACTCCCCGGTCGCTGCGTCGACCGCATCGATCTGTGCCTTCAGGAGGACGGCGTCGTTCCCAGGGCTATCCCAGACCATCTCACGTTCCTGTCCGGCCAGCTGCGCCCAGAACTCGAGTTCGTCCGGGGGCGTCGTCATCTGGCCTGGATCCAGCTGCATGCGAACGTAGGCTTGGGGGCGCGTTCGTTCGCTGCGGTACGCCAGGCTCAGGCCGAACCGGCCTCCCTGCACGCCGAACGACGGAAGGCTGATGTCCTCACCGAGGAACTGGTGATAGAGGCCAACGCTCGAGTGGCCACAGTCGACGTCCTCGTCCCCACCCTGATCGGGGTCCGCCAGACCATCACCGGGTCCATCGTCTGGAGGGAAGTTGATGTCGAAGAACGAGAAGTGGTCGGTCGGGAAGTAGGCCCACTGGGTGCCGCCGGAGCTCTCCTCGGAGACGACCGCCATCGAGTCGTGGACCCAGCGGTGATTCGTCTCGTCGTACCAACCGACGGGGATCTGAGTCTCCAGCGGGAAGTTCCGCGTGTTCTTCACCTTGACGGTCAGTTGATCGCTGAATGAGGTGACCGGGAACCCGCCAGCCTCGGCGCTGAGGTGTACAGCGTGCGTAAACATGGAACTGTCAGGCAGAGGCGACCCGAGCTGTTCCCGTGCGTACAAGGGGGTCACTCGTACATCCAGAGGTGCCGCGATCGCACCCGCCGGGAAGACGACCGCGTAGTTCCCGTCGGGAGACGGAACGGTGGTCTCCGACAGCGGGTTCGGCGACACGAGCACCGGCGGAGAGAGTTCGGTGAGGGTCACCGGCGGGATCGCCTTCGTTTCTCCGGACCGGACGACCACGCGGCGCCACGCTGGCGTGTGGTTAGGGGCGCTGAATTCGAGAACCCACGAGTCCTCGGGCGTGCTCGGGTTCACACCGAGCGAAAAGCTTCCCGCCGGTCCCCCGGTGTCTACTGTGTCAGTGCCGGAGGGCTCGGCCACGCCGACTGTGACCCCAGAGACAGCCTGACCGAGTTCGTCCACCACACGCCCAACGACGAACCCGTACCCGAGGTCACCGAGGTCTCCGACGCTGGCTCCAAGGCAGCTGGGCCACTGTCCCGGACCGTCGTCAAGAAGCCCGTCGCAGTCGGAGTCGGTGCTGTCGCACAACTCGGGGGCCCCCGGGTAGACCGAAGGGTCGAGGTCATCGCAGTCCGGTCCGTTCACGAATGGACCGGTGGCTCCATCACCGTCTGCGTCGTCATCGACTGCATCGCACGTCGTGTCACCGTCGAAGTCCGGGGCGCCGTTGTCGAACGCCCCGTCGCAGTCGGTGTCGATCCCATCACACCACTCCGGGCTTCCCGGGAACGCGGAGGGATCAGTGTCGTCGCAGTCATCGTCACTGTTACCGGCCACTCCGTCGGGCCCACACGTCGACACGCCGTCGAAGTCGAGGTCGAAATCCTCGTCGATGAGCCCGTCGCAGTTCTGGTCGATGCCGTCGCACATCTCGCTTGCACCGGGATTGATCCCCGGGTCCGAGTCATCGCAGTCGTCATCGGCCGTGCCGAACTGGGCGTCGAAGCCGCAGGCCAAGAAGGTGTCGGCATCCAGATCCCAGCCATCGTCGATGACGCCGTCGCAGTCCTCATCAACGCCATCACAGCTCTCAGGCGCGCCTTGGTAGGCGGCGGGGTTGAGGTCGTCGCAGTCTCCCGTGCAGGCCGCCGCGCCATCGCCGTCGAAGTCTCCCTCGCCGTCGACGAGCGACGTGATCTCGTGCCCCGCACGAACACCCAGGTCCCACGTAAACGTGCCTGCGGTGAGGTCCGCTGGATGAGCCGCCTCGACGACCGTCGCCGACCAGGCCCACGTGGTGCCAAAAGAGGTGTTCTCGCCTGCGAACGAAGACGGACGGTCGTAGAAGGTCACCGGCTGCTCGGCCGACAATCCAAGGAGGTACGTCGCCCCCGGGATCAGAAGGAGGTCGAGAGGTCCCGAATTGGGCAGAGGGCCGGCCGGTGCTGCCACTGGTTGGCTGGCGACCAGGCTCCAAGCAGAGCCAACCTGCTGCCACACCTGAAACTCGACGTTCGTCGGTGATGGGACGTCCGCGTCGACACTGAAGTCCAGGAGCAGCGCCTCCACCTGAACGATGTATGGGCTCCCTCTAAAGCCAGACGAAGTCACCGGGATTGACCCAAGAAGCGAATCCGTCGAGGGACCGTTTCCGCCCTCGGCCACGCCGTTGCAGTTGTTGTCGACCTGATCGCAGGCCTCCGGGGCACTCGGATAGGTGGCCGGATCGAAGTCGTCGCAGTCGCCCTGACAGGCGGCCCATCCATCACCGTCGCCATCCGTCTCACCGGCCGAGACCGTTCCATCGCAATCGGTGTCCATTCCGTCGCACAGTTCCGCGGCCCCCGGATACACGGACGGGTCGGTGTCGAGGCAGTCTCCGTCGCACGGTGAGAATCCATCTCCGTCGCCGTCGGCCTCATCCGGCGCCAACCCGTCGCAGTCGTTGTCGACCCCGTCGCAGATCTCGGGGAATCCGGGACCGACTTGCGCCATCGAGTCATCGCAGTCGCCCGCACACTCCGCGAAGCCATCCTGGTCATCGTCCAACTCGTTGAGCGGGATGGTGCCGTCGCAGTCGTTGTCGAGGCCATCACACAACTCCGGAGCTGAGGGCCAGACAAGGTCGTTGGCATCGTCGCAGTCTGGTGGAGCCGAGCAGAGCCGAAACGTGTCCCCGTCGAGGTCATCTTCAGTGCCCAGAGGCGACCACTCGAAGATCTGGCTTGCCATCGTCGCGGTGAGCGGCGCTACGTTGCCAAACCCTGTGGCAAGCCCCGATGCGGGAATCGAGGGGTCGTACCAGGTGGTCACTGGCTGCGAAGCAACGACCCCGATCAGGTAATCACCCGGCGGCAGCGGCAGCTGGATCGGGCCTGAGTCAGGGAAGCTGACTGGGCTGGGTGACGTCGTCTGGGTGGACCAAATGAGAGGACCCGCCGTCGCCGTCTGGACGTCGTACCCGAAGATCCGAAAGTCGAGCGTCACACCCGCGGAGGCATCGATCTCCTGCGCAAACTGCTCCAGCAGAATCGCCTCCTGCAGCGTGACGAGGTTGAGCACGTCCGTCTGCACAGTGGTCGTCCCTGGCCCGACAGTCTCCGATTGGGACACAGCCCCGAAGTTCGCGAACCCATCACAGTTGTTGTCCACGCCATCGCAGGCCTCTGGCGCCGAGGGGTTTGTCGCGGGATCCTGGTCGTCACAGTCAGCGCATTCCGCTGCTCCGTCCCCATCGGCGTCGATTGTGCTGTCATCGACCACGCCGTTGCAGTCGTTATCGAACCCGTCGCAATACTCTGTCGCCCCCGGGTAGACATTCGGGTCCATGTCGTCGCAGTCTTCGCATTGGTTATGCCCGTCGCCATCCGCGTCAGGGCCCTCGTCCACGGACCCGTCGCAGTCGTTGTCCACCTGATCGCACACCTCGGGGGCTGCGGGGAAGGTGGACGGATCCAGGTCGTCGCAGTCCTCGCAAGCGACGGAGCCGTCGCCATCCTGGTCCAGCTCCGACTCCGGCATCCCATTGACCGCCATCGAGTAGGTTCGGTCGATCGGGTACGAGCCTGGGCCAGAGACAATGGGGATTGCCCACGGCAACGGATAGGTGCCACTCCACTCGAATGCGGTCAGGACGTCGACGAGGTCGCCATGGAAGAACGGGTTCGGGTTGGGCTCGTACCAGACGTCCGCGTGCCCATCCAAAGCGACACCAACGAGATAGAGACTCGGCGGCAGGACGAAGCCCAGCGGCCCACTGTCCAGTCCCTGGGTGGGCACGCCATGGTTCAGGACCGGGCCTTCCCAGAATCCCGCCCACTCAGGACCGGAGCCGTTGTCGATTGCGATCATGATGAAGAGGAAGTGATCGACCCCTGCCGGCACATCAACGTCCATCGAGAACGAGTCCCAGAGTGCCGGCTCGACCACCTGCAACTGGTTCGCCACCAATCCGTCGATCGAGACCGAGGCCAGTGCCGGCGCGACCGAATCGGTTAGAGGAACCGATCCATACGACGCCAGGCCGTCGCAATCGTTGTCCAGACCGTCACAGAGCTCCGGCGCCCCGGGGAAGACGTCTCCGGTTGTGTCATCGCAGTCGTGACACTCGGTCCAGCCGTCGAGGTCCAAGTCAGTCGACTCGTTGGGAGGCACCACACCGTCACAGTCGTTGTCGAGCCCGTCGCACTGCTCGAACGCCCCCGGGAAGGTGTTCCAATCCTGCGGATCGCAGTCGTCTCCGCCGACGAACGGTGACCACGTGCTGGGTGGAAGCCATGGGCCGCACTCAACAAACCCGTCCCAGTCCGGATCGTGCTCGTCTCCTGGAGTGAGCCCGTCGCAATCGGAATCGAGCCCGTCACACACTTCCGGCGCACCGGGATACACCGTGTCCGAGGTCGGATCGCAGTCCCCTCCGCCAGCCGCGGGAGAGCTCCCGACCAGCGGAGCACAGATGAGCCATCCGTCCCCGTCGTCATCGTGCTCGTCCGGGAGCTTCTGACCGTCGCAGTCCGAGTCGAGGCCGTCACACACCTCTGCAGCGCCTGGGAAGACGTCGGCGTTGAGCCAGGCGCAGTCGTCTCCTCCGAGGATTGCGGCGTTCAGCCCAACCCAAGGCCCACAGGCAACGTACCCATCCCCATCCTGGTCAGTCTCTGTTGTACTGACCAGAGGGCCGCAGTCGCTCGCGAGACCGTCACAGACCTCAGCGGCTGTTGAGCCCGGAAAGACGCTCGGGTTGGAGTCGTCACAGTCAGTCGGATGATCAAAGCCGTCTCCATCGGCGTCGAGGCCGAAGGCAGTGACAGGAACGAGCCCAACACAGAGACACAGAAATCCAGCGAGCGAAACCCTTCGCATCCCCTCCCCCAAGCTGTCGCGACATAACCCCGTCGCTCTTGATCGAGTCTACTGTCCTGGACGAGCAGGTCAACCGAAAAGGTCAACCAGACCTCGGGGCGCGCGCCGCTCAAAGGGCGCGATCCCTTCGAGCAGGAAAGTGCGCGCTGGGGCGTTGCGGTACGCGATCTGACGTGATCTTCTGCGGAGGTGGACGACGCAGCCTCGTCAGGCGGCGCGGAGACGCCTACGTCTCCAACCGGAATCTGCACTCAGATAGAAACCGCTTAGCACTCCGTCGACTCACATATTGGGCTATGCGCGAGCGAGCAGCGTTTCGCACAACACGTCTCGGATAAGCGCTGTACCCGCGGCATCAGGCGGAGTTTCGGCCACGCTGAGCGTAGGGGGCCCCGTACCGAAGGCCCAGGGCTGATGCGACCGATTCACCTCCCGAACCGGTCCACCATTCCCTCGAGAAGTACGGCTGCACGCATTGCTGTAGAGCGTTCTGGTGCCCCCGTCTCTGCAGCATTGCCGGGGTGTAGCTTGTTGCGACACGCCGCGAGCTCTGAGGCGAGCTGGGTCTCGTGACCGCTGAGAATGGAGAGGCCGTCGGCTGAGCTGATGAGCTCCCCTAGGGTCGGCTTTCCAGGTTGATGTGGGAGCTGATTGAGGAGGATGGCCTCGAGGACCGCTCCGGCGAGCACGCAACTGGAAACCCATGCGCGAGCATCAAGCGCCAGATGGAACTCCTCGTAGTAGGAGGCCGCAATAGACCGGAGACTCGGATCGGTGATCCACCCGAGAAGTCCGTCATAGTCAGCGACGCCCAAGTGGTCGAAGGCGACCCCGATCCGATCGGCAGGGCCGATCCGGTACCCGTCTGGCTAATCGAATCTCCATTCGACCCTTCCGGCGCTCCAGTCTGGTTCGAATGCTGGGTGGTCAACCCCGCCCTCCATCAGGCCGTTGACAAGCAGGGCGCCGCCCACAATCGCGTAGTGTCTGGCCCGAGGCACCTCGATGATCGCGCTCCCACCAGAGTGCTGCACGGCAGAATCGGGAATCCAGAGTATCTTTCGGCTGGTTTTCAAGCTGGCCTCCAATCTCGATGCGAGGGATCCGGTCAGACGCCTTGTCGCGTAGAGCAGCAGGTACTCTCACTTCGATGCTCTGTCGAGAGTCATCATGGCCGTGGAGTAGGGCACTGTAGCCAATTGGGAACTGGAGCATGACAGTCCGAGAGAGGTTGAGAACCCCAGCGCTATTCAGATTTGGCCACCTCGTGGCTTTGGCATGCAGCGTCGACTGCTGTCAAACGACATCCGGAATCAGACCGGTGGCGACATGAGGATTCAGACCACCCCCGAGGTGTTCACTTCGCGGCCGTCACCGCCCTGGACCGGGGGCCCGTGTCAAGGCTCCTTCCACTCGGGGACCCTGATTTGGCCTGAGCGAGACGCCAACAGTGCTCCCAGTCTGGCGTCTGCGTACCATGGCTGCAATGATGGGTGAGGTGGGTGCTCTGGTGGCCGATTCGAGGATTGAACTTGTTCTCAGGCGCAAGGAAGGAGACATGCGAGAGTTCGATGTTCGCTCCGGTGAAGACTGTGTCGGGATTCTCGCTGTGAAACTGGAGACGAACGCGGACGGAGTACCAGCCGCGAGGGTGGAGCGGGCCTTTCGAGGCCGAAACTCGGTCGGTCCTCCCGGGGCTTTCGCTCAAGCCTACAATCGCCTCTTCGAAGCGCTGGCTATCGACCGGGTGATCTCAAGCCTAACGCGCAGTCAATTCGCGGAGGAGTTCTGGTCGGCCCGGTTGTACCCCCCGGACGGGTTTGCCCTCTACCGCGTTACTTACAGCTACTGGGAGATAGGGCCTGAACGGAACGGTAGTGAGAGATGGAACGATGAAGTTGTGAAGTACCGTGACTATCCGTACGAGTGGGTGTTCTCTCGGCTGGGAGTAGGGGTCGAGGAGGCCCCTCACTCGACAGCAGTGCTCTGGAAGACCGGCCAGCAGTCGGAATAGCGATGCAGCAAGCCTCTCGTGGTGGAGGTGCGAGGGCCGGATCGTACCGAACCCACAACCTGACGCTCCTGAGGGTCAGACCGGCGCCGAAGTGTGTTCCGGACTCGTCTGGAACGACAAAGCCCCGCTCACGGCGGGGCTTTGTCGTTCCACGATTCCCACTGCCCATCGGGTGCCCGGAATCGTGTCGAGCCGCGTTCGTTGCTAGTAGACCTGTGATCGGTGAGAGCCGCCAGAGGCCCTGTTTCATTGATTGGCCTATACTATCGTTGGCTGAGCCCGCAAACACGTTCCGTTTCGAATCCCTCTCTCTCCGCCAGGAGGAGGGCGTTTCTAAGAAGTGCCTTCCTTATGAAACCTTAGCCACGTTTCGTGGTTCGAAACGGTCCGGTCGGTCGTACCCGCGGGCCGTTTTGTGTTTGTCACTGCCCTGAGAGTGCCTTGAACTGCTCGGCGCGTGTCCGTATGCGACCTGCAGAGCCGCAATCGCGTCACGAAGGTGGGACGGTGACACGTGCGCATACCGCTGCGTCGTTCGGATGTCTGAGTGCCCGAGCAGGAGCTGGACCGCGCGAAGCGGGACACCGGTCGCTGCAAGCTGCGTCGCAAAGGTGTGGCGCAGCACGTGCCAGCTGATCCGTCGAATCCCGGCCTCGGCGCAGAGGCGACCGAGTCCGTCTGCAGCCTGCTGGTAGGTCCAGATACCACCGGAGGGCCGACCAAACAGCCAGCCGGGAGCGAGGCTCCACTCGCTGAGCACCGTGCGCAGCTCCTCTGAAAGCGGTAGGTGTCGCACCTTGTGGCTCTTCGGTGTGCCAATCACACCTTTCACAATCGAACGCTGGACTGTCACGACGCCACGCTCCAAGTCGAAGTCGGCCCGCTGCAATGCGATGAGCTCGCCAAACCTCATTCCGGTGTTCAGAGCGACTGTTGCCATCCTCTGCCAGACCGGTTCGCTGGTCCTGGCCTGCAGGAGGGAAACAACCTCCTCCCTGCCCAGGTAGTCGACTGCGGGCTGGGTAACACGGAGCTTCTGGATGCGAGGCACCTTCTCGAGTTCCTCCCACTCGAGAGCGCAGTTCAACAGCTTTTGGAGCGCGCCCAGGATGTTGTTGACTGACTTCCTCGAAAGCCCATGAGCCAGGCGGTCTCGCTTGAGTCTCTCGATGTCACGACCGCTTATCTGGTCCAGCCGCCGCTGTCCTAGCAACGGGAGGATGTGGAGTCTGAGCATGCTCTCTTTGGCCTTCTGCTCGCTGGGCTTGTTGTTGGCGCGGACGTAAGAGTCGAGCCATTCGCGCGCGAAGTCGTGGAGTACCGGAGGGAGGTCCATTTCCGGGTCCGCAATCGAGCCCGTCTCCAGAAGGCGTCTGAGGAGCATGTGTTCAAAAGCAACCGCGCCGGCTCGAGTCCCGATTGGACTCTTCTTCCGATACCTCATCCCGGCGTGACTGATGTCGGCGTACCAAACGCCGCCGATTCTTCTTACTGCCATACGCTTGTTGATTCGACTCCACACGCACGCTTCGGAGAAACGCAAGCACATCGGCGCGATCGAAACGCAAGACGCCGCAGACCTTGAAGACTGCGATGCGCCGCGTCTCAACCATCCGGTACACCGTTGCGGTGGACACGGATAGGAGCGCAGCGACGTCCTGGACTCGTAGGAGTCCTACGTCACCGTCGTTGTGCGGTGTGGAGTTCAGATAGTTAGTTGTAGAGGGCAGTGGCCACGCAACGCGCGGCGGGCCCTCTAATCATATCTTGGAGTGGTTCGATCACTCAAATTGGCGGAGTCGGGAACAAGCGCACGGCTCAGGTGTCCAGACACCAGGAGGTGTCTGTCATGCGCTGTCACAAATGCGATCGGTTCGTCTGTTCTTGCATCCGGGACGCCCTGCTGGAAGACATGAAGCGCTACTCGTACCGGGCGCCGGACCTGCTTCTGAGCACCAAGCAGGAGCCGATCGGGCTTCTGAACCACCAGGAGCGGACCGTGTCACCGCTCTTTGGTGGACTCAAGTACCAGATCGACGCATTCGATCAGGTTCGCGACCTCAGTGACAACATCCTCGGAGAGCTCACGCGCGTTCAGACCTTCAAGCCGCGAGAGCCTGTCTCGCTGCCGGATCCGTGGAACCGCGGGCTCCCTTCGCACATGGAGCTGCAGGGAGGTGGGCTCGGCTCGTCAGGGGGGACCCTCGACCAGATCGGCTGCATGGGCCACATGCCGCCCGGGTTCAAGCCGATCTGCGGTGGAGGTCACTAAGCGACTGGGCGGCCGCCTGGCGAGCAGCACCGCACGACCTACCGTTCGTTCCGAATGGAGGTTTGGATGACCGACTGCCTGTTCTGCTCGGTCCGGCCAGCGGACTCGGGAGAGCACATCGTGCTCGAGGCCCTGGGCGGGCGTCGGGAGACGCGCGGCCTCCTGTGCGAGCCGTGCAACAACCGATTCGGCGGCACCATCGACGCCGAGCTGGAACGAGCATTTCGGCCCATGTCCCTGATGGCCGGCTGCTTTCGTGGAGACAACAAGCCGGTTGCGTCGCTCCGAGGACTGACCGACGAGAAAGGGAAGCCGTTTGAAGTCCACCATGGTGGTACCGGACGCCAGACGAAGCCCATCACGGTGCGAAGCCACTCGCCGAAGGGCGTGCGCAGCAAGGACCTCCGGCACTTTGACGAGGAGCAAATCGCCCAGATCCTGGCCGCGGAAGCCCGACGGCTGGGGGTCTCGTCCGGCGACCTGACTGTGACGGGAACCTCAGAAACCGGGGTTCGCAAGACGGCGGTGAACATGGACCTCTCCTTCGGCGGGAGGTCTCAGTATCGGTCTGTCGTAAAGATGGGGCTTGCCGCTCTTGTCAGAGAGGAAGCCCTGATTCGAAACTCAGAGGCAGAGACCGCCGCGGCGTTCGTCAACTCTGGCGATGGCTGGCTGTGGGCGATTGATCCGCAGGCCCGCTCGGTCCGGGACGCTCTGGGTGTCTCGACGGCCCAGCACCTTCTGCTCGTCCACGAACAAGCCGGTGGCTGGGAAGTCCTTTTCCTTGGCTTCGGAATCATCGGACTCCGTGCACGCCTACCTACGCCCGGCCAGGAGTTCGCCGGAGTGGCGCACGTCGTCTCTCCGATCGACAAGAGCCACGACGTCGTTCACGCACCTCCGGCTGTCCGGTTGACGCCGCTCTCGGCCCTTGACCATTCCATCGAGTCGGCGCGACCGATGTTCCAGGAGCTCCAGCAGTGGATGCAGTTCCACATGAGCTTCTCCCCGGTCCGGGCGACCGTTGAGCAGTCTACCGAGAACTCAGCGAGAAGGGCGTCCAAGCATTGGAGGACGAACACCTTCCCGCGTTCGCATCGAGGGTCGCTGGCGCGATGACAGGAGAGGAGGAGACGGTCCGAACGGAGGACGTCGACACGACCCGAATCCGAGACCGCGCTCGGGAGATTCTCAATGGGCGGCAACGAACCGAATCGGGAGACTAAGAAGGCGGGCCACAGCAGTAATGCAGTGGCCCGCTTCGTCGTTCACGCACGAACCAGCACGAGATCGGCGGCCTGGCGTTCGATCGTCTCGCGGACGTCCCATCCCCATCCTGTGGTCTGGTGGGCCGCTCGAGTCACGGCGTTGACGGCATCGGCCAGGGTGTTCCCCTGCTCGACGCCCCAGGCGGCCATGAAGGCCTCGACGGTCATGCGCTCATCTCGCTTGCCCGGCAACTTGATGTCGCCGCGGCGGAGCCACTTGATGAACTGCTCCTCGGGCTCGACCTGGACGGTCCGAGCGTGACCCCAAGCTCCCAGGAAGTCGTCGATCTTGGCGCGAGCCTGCTCGACCCCTTCCTCGACGGTCTTGAGGATCTTCTTGGATGAGCCCCGATGGACCTGAGAGACCGTCTCCACAGTGCCCGTGCCGACGATGATGAGGTTCAAGCACCGGTTGCGCCAAACGACGGCACAGACGCGAATGCGTCCACGCCCCGTGTCCTCAGTCTCGATGCGAACACCTGCCTTGAAAATGTCGCCAGCGGCGAGATCCTCGACGTGGTCAGGCATCCACAGCGCAGTCGCTCGAGCTCCCGCGCCGTCGTAGACGAGCTCGGTCCTGGCGTCGCTGAGCTTTGCGCTGACACGGTCCAGCACCTGGTGGGTGTCCACGCAGGCGTAGGTCGGGGTCACGACAGCGTGGACCGTGCGACGCTCCTCGCCGCTGCGGCGAGTCCGCAGCACGAGGCGACGGCGCCTCCGCTGCTTCCTCAGCTTCTCGAGCTGGTGGTTGACGTTCTGTGCCCGGAGTCCTCCAGAACACAGGCGCGCCAAGTAGCGTGCCCCCATCCCGAAGCCGCACAGCAACGCGAGCTGGGTGAATGCAGGGACCTGGAGACCCAGCGAACGCCCGAAGACCTCCAGCGAACCGTCCTCGTTCATGGCGATGTCGCCCAACCCCACCTCGATGTCCTGCCGGTTCTCCTCGTAGATGAGGTCATGAACCGACAGGGCTGCATCGGGGAAGAGGGGGAGCTCCTGGACAGCGCGACGCTCGAGCCTGAAGTTCTGCTCCCCGAGTGCCACGACCTTCGTCCCTGCCGCATAGACAGGCGGAGGGACATCGAAGCCGGACGCCTTGAGCCACTCTTCCTGCAACTGGATGCGGGAGACCGCCACCGGAGAGACTGCGCCCGGAGCAACGGGCACCTCCTTCGACTCTCCGGTGGCTTCCTGCTCTACCAGGGCGCCGTGGTCCTGGGGCCCGTCGGTCACCACCGTGATCTTGGCGGTCGAGTCCCCTTTCGCACGCGCGCCCCAGTAGCGCGCCATGGCCTGATCCCTCTGCGTATCCGGCAGATGATGGGTCTGGCCGTCGATGATGAGCTCGATCATTCGAGCCTCCTTGTGTTTCCGTCCCCTGTGAAGTCAGGAGGCGGTGCCTGCGCAGGCGTCGTACGCAGGCACCGCACCCCGAGAGCTACCCGACCCGACTGGGCCGTGCCCCAGAGCGGGTGCGTCTAACGCTCCGACACGACGGAAGTGTCAGAACGGCCTCACCAACGGGACTCCGGGGGGCCGTGGTGGCATCCCGGACGTCTAGGCGGTGCCGGTCTCCGAGGAGACCGAGCCAGACGCCCTATGACGCCCGACTCGAGCTCCCGGAAGCGCGGATGCAGGGCCCGCAAACGAAGTCCCCGCGCCTATCTTGTCGATGGTCCTCGCCCAGCCGCCGCCGACACCGGAAGCAGCGGCCATAGGCAGCCCTGCGGGCGCGCCTTCGCCTTCGGTCCCTGGCGCGCATCGAGAGCCGGTTGCGCTTCGTCATGAACGCTCAGGCGGCTGGGAGGGGCCAAAGAGGGCGTCGGGCGCGTCGAGCTCGCGGCTTGAGACCGCAGCTCGAGCGCGCAAGAGGTCCCCTGGCCTCTCGAGGTTGACCTGCTCCAGGTTCAAGAACCAGAACAAACGTGTCTTCCCGGAGCCAGGAGCCTCGCTCGCGAGCTCGTGAAGGCGCTTCAAGCGTCTCTGTGAGTTCACGACCGTCAGGACGCGCAGTGGCTCGGGTCCAAAGCGCTTGCGATGAAGGCCGGCCTTCCACCAGGCGAAGTAGGCCTGATAACGCCGCTGCATACGCGAGGCGGCGACGGTCCCCATGTCCACCTCGAGGACGAAGGCCTGTGACCGGTCTTGGTGGCGAATCAAGAAGAAGCCGTCGGGAACGACGCTGACGAGTCGCCGTCTCTTCCCAGGCTGACGAAGGGCCACCCTGGACTTGACCTGGGGCGTCTCCTGTCGCCAGTCCAGGAGCTCCAGCTCGCCTTGTCGCGCAAGAAGCTCGAGTGCAACCCGCACGCGGTTACGCGCCAGCGTGTGGTCGGCAAACAGTGCCGAGCGCTCTTCCCCGGGGCTGAGGTGTTTGGGAGTCAGCTCGGTGCAAGCTCGAAGCCGACGTGCACCGCGGGCGCCTAGGGCCCACACGCTCCGGCCCTGCGACTGACGCCGAACGGGCACATCCACCCGGACGACGAGGCGGTGCTTAGCGAGCCGCCGAAGACGTTCCTGGGCGGCCTTCTCGCTGGGAAAGTGCAGATGGGTCAACTGGCCGGTAGAGAGGAGCCGCTGCCGCGCCAGGTCCGTCAAGATTCTGATGTCGCGAGCGGTCAGGCGCAGGCGCGCCGGGGTTCGTCGCGAATGTTCCATAGATAGAGGGGTTACGAATGATGGCGCGAAGCTCGATCAACGCGGCGCCGAGAGCGAGGAACATCCTCGACCAGTACCGCTCCTTGCCGGTACGAGCACGTGTTCCTTCGCTAAGCCGAGCCTCGAGCTCCGGATAGCGCTTCACGAGTTCACGGGCCAGGCGCTGATTCGACGGACGGAGGGAATGGTCCGTCAGGTGGGCCTTTCGGACGTCGTCGGCGTCGCGATACGTGACGATGACGCCAGTTCGATCGGCGACCTCGTCCAGAACGAGCTCTTGGGCCTTCACGACGACGTGACGGGCGACCTCACCGACAGGCCGAACGACGGCAATGCGCTCAACGCCCAGCTGGGTAATGGCCCGTTCGACCGTCTGGCGAAAGCGCCGCTCCTTTCCTGTGTCTGAGGCGATCTTGCGAATGTTCAGCACGGACTCGCTCAGGAGCTCGTTCACCGTGGCCGCCGCCTGCCCGACCTCGCGAGCCCCGAGACACAGTCCGAGGCATGCCGGAAACTGGACGAGTTCCTTGGGCTTGAGGAGGTTCGGACCGTTCATATATGAGAGCCATACGGCATGCCCAGCGTATGCCACCACGATGGGCGAACGACCTTCTTGAGGGACGGCACCCAAACCGGCTGGGCTACCTCAGGCGCTTCCTCAAGCGCGGCAAAGAGCGGCGTAACGAGGTTGTCCGTGTCGCCGCGGGCATCGACGGAGAGGAAGAGCCGGCGATGTGGACTCTGAGCGAGTAGTGAAAGGAGCTGCGCCGTCGCGACCCGGGGGTCCCAGTCCACGATGACGGTCCCAACGGGCCTAAGTCCCTGTTGGCCCAGAGCGAGAACGCGAACGCGCCAGCGCTCGACGAGGACCAGCAGATCCTCGTCAGCCTCGGGGTTCTTTCTTGGCATAGAGAGCGTGTTGATTACGAGTGAAGAAGCACTTCGGCTCCATCGTGTCACGTATCCGCCGTCTTGCTCAGGCTGGCAGGCAGGGCCTCAGTCTTCTACGGCCCAGCCCCCTGAGCCGGCCGCGACTCGGGCAGCGGCCTCCCTGCAGAGCTGATCGAACACCACCTCGACGGGACTCTCGAGAGCAAGCGCGATGGCGAGAGCCGTCTCCAGGGTGGGGATCACCTTGCCGAGCTCCCAAGCAGAGACCTCGCTCTGGGAGACGCGAAGAACCGCTGCGAGCTCACGCTGGAGCAGCGGGGGATCGTGAAGTCGGCGAAGCTGCCGGATTCTGTTTCTGTTCAGGGGTCTCATAGAGCGACAGAGCGAACGCAAAAGCCCGTTCGCCTGGCCGCACCTGAGGGGGTGCAGAACAAAGACGAACGGGCCTCAACTCCAAGCTTGTCTGGCGCTCGAGAAGCCCTCCGCACCACCCCGACCCTCAGTGCCCTTTCGAGCTTCCGGCGTGGCGCATCTTCTGAATGCGTTCGCATTCTACATTTCCCTAGTGAAATCAGTCAAGATTGTGTTCTCGTAGCTTCCTCTGCCAACCCCTACAAACGGACGATTGGAGTGCCTGCGGTCTCTGCGGCGGATTCCCCGCCCAAGGAGATCGATCGATGAATGTTCACCTCCACTCCGTGTCAGGCGACACGCAAAACTGACCCCCTGACGACATGAAGAATTGCCACGTGCTGACGATCCGAGGCGACAACTACAGGCTGCGAGAGAAGCGACGGTCAGGGCTGATCAAGGCAGCAAAGGCCACGAAGTGAACACCTGGAGGGGGATCAATTTCTGATGTCGCCGGGGGGGCAAAACCTGATGTCGTTTGACACCAGCGAGCCCTGCTCACGGTCCAGCCGGAGCCAGCGGTTCACCGACGCCGACCCCACCCTGAACATCTTGGCGACCTCCTCGAGGGTCCCGAGGCCGGCTTCGTGGGCGGCGACCGCACGGGTTCGAACTTCGATGGGTATCGGTCCAGGCATCAGCATCCTCCGCAACAGCGGGGACACCAGATCACACTCCCGATCGCCCATCAAGTGGGTCGTTGGGCGCAATCAGGCGCAAGAAGTCAACGGGCGTCGGATCCGTCCAGCACTTCGGCGTGAAGTTCGGGCACAACTCTGGGATGTCGCTCCCGGGGAGCCCTTCGGGCCGACCCACCCAGCGGTCTTCGCCGCGGGCGAGGAGGTGGGTGTCTTCCGCCATCCACAGGATGGTGACCCGCCAGGACTCGCGGAGCGCCTGCGCGCTGGACGAAGTGGAAGTCGTGGAAGAACTGCCAGCACCTGGCCACGAAAGCCGTGACTGGCAGTGGAAGCTCCCCCACGCGGCAGCTTCTCTGGGCGGGAGCGCTGACCGTCACTGCGTTCACGGTCGCGGGAATCGTGCTCCTGGATGGGAAATCGGAGCACGAAGACGGTCGGTGGCGCAATCGACGCGGCGAGTACTGCAAGAAGCCGTTCTACGATTAGTTACATCCGGCCCGCTCTTGACGTCACTCATCAGGCAACACCGATCGGAGAATGGTAGTGACGCTTTCGATCCTCTTCCGACGCCGGACGCCCAGCCCGCTCTCGATGACGATCCTCGTTCCATCACGCAGGTCGAGCAGCTCGAGATCTCGGTACTCGGCCTCCGGTGCGTTGTCCTTCACGATCTGGGCGAGCAAGGCCGCGAACATGTCGCGATCGCGGTGTGCCAGGAGGTCGTTGGTCAGGAGGTAGACGTACTTGAGTCGACCATTCCTCGCCCTAACGACCAGATGCGGTTTGCCTGTCACTTCAAGGGCACCGACTCGAGCGCTCCAACTCTCGAAACGACCTGGGCCCGGCCCGGCCAGAGGCCGAAACGGACGACTGAACGACGTCTGGTACGTCGTCAGCATCTCGATGTTTGTCCGAGCAGTGGTTTGTCTCCGAGTTACTGACGGGTGCGGTCGCAGATCGTCCAGCTCTCTCAGGAGTGCTCGCTGGGCCGAGATTGCGAGCTCAAAGACGTGGGTATCGCCGGCCTCATGGAAAGCGCGGACGCCATCGCGGGTAGGGCTGTAGGCTTCCCGGACGAATGCAGGGACCTCGCGGACGTCCTTGATGATCTTCAAGAACTCCGAGGCAGATGCGAAAGAGAGCCGGGCAAGTTCGTAGGCAGTGTGCTTCAACAGGGTCTCCGACGGGTGCCCAGAACTGAACATGCTTTCAGCGCACTGTCAATACCGCACCGAGCCGGCCAGCGACACCGACACCTCCGGGTCCGGTGTTGATGCTGTTAACTGTTTGAGGCCCGGTGGGTCGCAATGACGCCTCTGGCTGGGTGCGTCCCCGTTTCTTTGTTTGCATCCAGAAACCAGGGATTCGGGACCGGATGAGTCTTTGAGTTGCCGAAGTTGCTGATCCGGATCCCTCGCAGGAGTCCGATGCTCGCGGCCGTGTGAACTGCCACGGCAGTCGAGAGGGTCAAGGCCAAGAACGCGTTCACTCGCCAGTCTTCCATCAAAATGAGCGGCAAGCCCAACACCATGAGAATAACCGCCAGCAGCCGCGCACGCCCCACTACGCGTTGCCGGCTGAGCTGTCTTGAGACGTGATTCGAGATCGCCCCCGGCAGGTAGACAGCTGTGCAATCCACGCCGATAGGAACTGTGGCGTAACCGTGGCCGGACTGTGGGTGCGCTGCGCAGAGGTCGAGGGTGGTCCCTCTCTCGTTTTCAATCAGAGAGAACTGGCCAACCAAGGTGTCGGTCCCGACTTCAGCGCCGCACTTCTCGCACCCGCGAAAGAGATGGCGATCGTTCTGCCATTTGCAGGCTGGACAGACGAAGGACCTCAGACACCACCGCTCGACACCTGCATCCGTCCGAAGCTGGATGACTCCCCAACGAGACTCGAGCGGGCCTTGGACCTCGATGCGAGTCCACCAGAGCACTGGGACGAAGCTACCTCCCACGATCAAGCAGTTGACCAGCACTTCGAAGGGGCTCAGGACACCGGCCAACCACGGACCGACGATCACCAGCAGGATGATGAAGCCGAGTACGGCCACTAGGAACGACTGAAGCCGCACCGAGGCGCGCCTCAACTCCTGTTTCTGCTCCTGCGCTTGATCGATCCAGGAGGGGCCCGCTTCGGGCCGCGCCGTCACCGACGATCGGCCGCTTGCCCCCGGAGCCGGCGGCCGCTCGGTGCCCCTCACGGGAGCCGACGCCGTTGGATGATGGAGCTCTGCGGAGGAGGCGACCGGCGCTGGGGAGCCGACTCCCTGGTTCCGAGGCGTCTGCTCCGAGCTACGGGTGTGAATGTCCCGAATCCGCTTCAGAATCTGATCTCGCTGGGCCTGAACGCCCTCGTCCGAGAGGACGTGTTCAAGGACGTCGAGAGGCCGTCCGAACCATGTCCGGCAGTACCACTCTTGAACAAAGGGCACCAGCGCTGCGGTTCGATCCAGGACGTCCTTGTGCACTTCGTTAATCCGCTTGTTGTCATACGGATCCACATCTTGATAGACGTCCCGGACAAGCTCGCCAACAAGCGCTGTTGTCCCACGGGGTGCAGAACGGACGACACCAGTCCGCTTCTTCGTGACCAGCTGCCGCGCGAGTAGATGGTCCGGATGCTGGGCGGCGATGGCCAACAGCACCTCTTCCAGGGCACAAAGATGCCGGTTCCTGCGGGCCGAGTTCCTCCGCCGACCCTTACATGCCCGTACGGCTAGGCGTAGCGCGACCAGATGTTCTTGCCCCAGCGTGTGCGGTTCCGTGCCAGTTGTGGATAGGTCGGTTGGCGGATGGATGATCGACGCCACCCTTGCGTCGGCAAGGCGCCAGGCCGGACGTTCAAGGAGCACTGACGCCATCCCGCCTGCGAAGTCGAGTTCGGAGTATTCAGGCGGTGTCGGCGAGACCCACCTCGGGAGTCCGGACTGGTACTCCGACATCAGCTCAGAAGTCAGGACGTTGGTCTGCTCCAGCAGGTCGTGAACAAACCCAGCTGCAGGCAGCGTCAGGTACCAGTCCGCCATCTCCAGCACGACTCTAGCTTCATCCGACGAAAGTGCGGACGACGAGAGTTCATCCCGACAAAGCCAGGACGTGTGAGACCGGGGCCCGAAACGGGCTACAGGTCTTACACCGGTCCTCGTGGGCGGGTGGCACGACGAAAAGACCCGGCGACAGGCGCCGGGTGGTTCGTAGAGGAAGGTGCTGCTCCAGGAGCCCCGAAGCAGTGTCGAGCTGCTCCGGACCGGGGGAAAAGGAAAGACCCCGTGGCGGACCTGAAGCAGCAGGTGCCAGAATGCACCATTGCGCCTGATTTGTCAAGCAAATCAGTAACTTATGTGCGAAATAAGTCTATTAGCCCCAGCGACGCTGTCCAGCGCATTGCTGAGCTGATCTCTGGCTCCAGCGAGTCGTTCATCCCCCTGCGAGCGCTCGAGAGCGCGACGCTCCTGACCCGCGCGCAGCTGATTCAGCTGCGCGACGACGTCGCGTCCGCGCTGAGCGCCCTTGAAGGCTGCTCGCTCCAGCTGACCTCTCGAATCGACCTTAATCCCCCCGCGTGGGAGGTCGTGGAGAACTGAGAGGTTCCCCAACTCCGCTCCCGATTGGACTCTCGATGAACCAGATCAGCCCAAGTTCTATGCCCCAGCGCCTCCAGCTGCTGGCCCGTGCACTCGACTTCTCGCCCACTCTGGAGTACCCGAGCATCCGGTTCGAGGTGGTTGAGAACGCCGCTAACGCACTCTGCCTCGGGCACCTACACCGGGTTTCCCACGCCGAAGCGGTCATCCGGCTGAGGAAGGCTGACCTTCTGGCCAGCCCTGAGCGGCTTCTTGCAGTCGCTCTGCACGAGTTCGCCCACGTCTTCGCAACCCACAAAGGGATGCACGCGTTCACGACCCGCGGCAAGCACACGCCTCAGTTCAAGGCTGTGGCCTCCTTGGTCGGGCTCACGACCCGATACGGGGCCTATGACGGCTGGGGGCATGCGGACCTCTCGGCCGCGGGCCGTGAGATGCACGCACCCATCCTCGATGCCCTTCGGGCACATACGCCGCCATCGGACATCGTCCCATACGAGTGTCACTGCAAGCCACCGACCCGCATCTGGCTCTCCCAGGCCCGCCCCCACGACGTTGCCTGCACGGTCTGCGGCGCGTCGTTTCAGGAGGCCAGCCGGCCATGAGTACGCCGCACCCTCTGGAGCTCACTCATGCACTTCGTCCTTCTCTTCCTCATGTTCCTGTTGGTCATCACCCTCGACGGAGTCAAAGCGATGTCTCGAGTGACTCGGAAACCTCTCTTTGGAGTCGAACACATACCTCTGTTGCTCGGCGCGGACCAGCCACGCTCCAAGTTCGAGGTCAAGTCGGTGAACGGCAAGCCTCCGCCTCTCAAGAACGCGTCGGCAAAACAGGCGTCGCGATGCTGGGTCTGCGGGCAGGTCGGAAAGCAGTGTGGCCATGAGTAGCCTCCTCTTCTCTCGCGAACGCCTCGCGGGGTACGACCCCTCACTCCTCCGCGGCGCGACCGTCCTATTGGTCGGCGCGGGGGCGCTCGGGAACAACGTCGCCTTGGCTCTCTCGCTCGCGGGTGTTGGCGAGCTCCTGGTTGTGGATCCCGACGTTTTCGAGGTCTCGAACGCCACCCGGTCACCCTTCTTCGTCGCTGGTGCTGCGAAGGCTGCAGCTGTGGCGAGTGCGTTCGTGCGGACGTCCCTCCTTCCCACCGCATCGGCCTCGTTCGCTGGATCGGTGATCGAGAGCCTCGGCGATGCCCCGTTTCTCCAGGCTGACGTGGTCATCTCGGCCGTAGATCAGCAGACCATCCGCGCGTACATCAGCGAGCAAGCCTCGATGACAGGCACGCCGCTCGTCGAAGGAGGCTTCGACGGACACCGGCTCTCCGTCTCCGTGTTCTCCAATAGCGTTCCATCCGAGAGTCCTTGCTGGCGTTGTGGGTTCGACGAAGTCGAGGACTCGGGCGCCCGTGGACTGTGCACCCTCTACGCAAAGTCCGTGGAGGCGCAGGGCGCCGTTCCGGCGACGCAGACCGTCGCACAGATCGCTGGCGGCCTCGTCGCGGAGGCAGCCATTGCGGCGCTCCACGGGGTCTTGCCACTGGATGGGCGCAGGCTGTTTCTGAACGTCCGCTCGGGCAGGTCGACGGTGGTGACCCTGCCCCCAAACCCGGACTGCCCGGGCCGACATGAGCTGGCTGAGCCTGCCGTCCAACTGGAGACGGGCGCCGACGAGCCCGTTGCAGATCTGCTCGATGAGCTGCGGGCTTGTGGATACCAGGGCGAGGTCCTTCTGCCCGAGCCCGTGGTCCTCACAATGCCTTGCCGGGAGTGCGGGGCGCCCGTGACCGTCAACACACGGCGGAGCTTCCTGCGCCAGGCGCCGAAGTGCGCACCCGACTGCAACTCCAGCACACACGCGCCGCCCATCGTCGTGTCCACGCTTCCGATTGACGCACCGGCACCCGATGTCCATGCGCGAACCCTCGGACTCGGGCCTTCATCTCGATTTCAGCTTTCTGACGGCCAGTGGTTGGCCGTCGCACACAAGGACGACTTCGTCCATATCTAGGAGGCTCCATGGAGCTCACGTTTACGTCCCCGACCGACAGCAAGACCCTGACCGCGGAGGTCGATCCCTCGATGACGGCCAAGACGGTCCTGGCTGAACTCATCGGCGCCGACTTCCTCCCCGGCCAGACCGCCTACTCGGCCTACACGCTGGTCCCGACTTCGGGCCGCGCGATGCTCTCGACGCAGACGCTCTCTTCGGCGGGCGTCAAGAACGGCGAAGTCATCGAGGTCGTCCAGGCCACCCGCGGAGCCGCCTGATGCCCCGGCTGACGCCGCAGCAGTACTACTCCCGCTTGAAGTTTGACGCGGAGGTGGCTATGGGGCTGGAGGCCCCGTGGTTGCTCGTTGAGGCGTTCCCCAACGCTCGACGCCTGAAGCCCAAAGACCGCATCCGCAGTCCCGCATACCACCGCCCGCCGAAGGCGTACGTGGTGACCTACTCGTTCGACACGTTGGGCACGGGTGGAGTCCGCCAGCGGCCGACCGTCATCCTCTTCGACACGGAGGGCGGCAGGAACTACCCGTTCGGCGAGCCCAACGTCACCGTGCTCAAGGACCGCTGTTCCGTCCCCTGGTCGCCCCACTTTGCTTCCTGGTCGGGAGCCGTGTGCCTGGGAGATCGCTGGGGGCGGTCTCGCGGAAGCATGCTGCTCGGCCAGCTGATCGTGCACGTTGCTCGGCTCCTCAACTTCGACGAGCCGCGCAAGCCCGGGTACGCAGGTTGGAACGGTGCGGCCGTCGCCTACTGGGAGAGGAGTCTGGGAGGGAGGCCAGTCAATCCAGACCTGAGGTACCCACAACTCCCGCTTGAGGTCACACACGGTGACGACGCCGCGATGGACAAGCCGACCTCGGGGTTCCGGGTCAAGACAGGGGCTGCGAAGCCGCGAAGCGGCGGGTTCAAGGTCGGACGGAGGGGGTGGTGATGGCCTTCGCAATCCAGCGGCTGGATAGACCCGCCCCCCCGTTCCGCTCTCGGAAGAACCCACTCGCGGGACGGTGGGAGTCGTGGGCCGGAGAGGGCACCGTCTTCGTTCGCAGGCAGGCCTTGGACGGCATCCGGTGGGCGGCCGAGAGAGCCTCGCCTGAGGAAACGCTGGGGCTGTTGGCTGGCCGCGTATTCCGCGACGATGGCGGTCTGTACACACTCGTTGTTGGCGCCCGACAGGCACTTCGTGCTCGCCAGAGCCGCCGCGCCGTGTTCGCAGACCCGCTGTGCATGAGGGAGCTCCGTCGTCGGCTCCTTGCGGCCTACCCGGCGGCTCAGCTGGTG
>ENA-OWNT01001881-OWNT01001881.1-seawater-metagenome-genome-assembly--contig:-NODE-1881-length-23887-cov-5.094708_pt1 | contig 23887 bp, 24 predicted proteins | sample MGYA00238136_ERZ651165 | MGnify/ENA primary metagenome ERZ651165 (study PRJEB26861, sample SAMN08777766) | seawater metagenome | isolation source: coastal seawater | place: USA: Florida | collected...
GTGCCACACACGGGTGTCTTCGAGTGCCTGGCGGGCGACGATGCCCTCGGGAAGCTCGTCGGCCAACAGGCCGATTCGGGCCTGGCCATCGCCCACCGCGCCCACGAGCTCCACAGGGTCGCGGGCCAGGGACCTGGGGTCGCGCGACACGAACACGAGGGGGTCGTGGGCAAGCGCGTGGCGGTCATCGGGGTGGACATGGCCATCGGCCTGGAGGGCGTCCATCCAGCGGTGGTCGGCGGCGATGAAGAGGTCGGCTCGGGTGCCCCCATCGGCCTGTCGCTGCAACCGGTCGGGGGTGTCGTACCCCACAAAGACCTCGACCTCGTGTTCATCCTCCCACTGTCCCACTGCGGGGTCGAGCACTGGCTGCAGGGCCCGGGGTGCCAGCAGCCCCAGTGTGGGTGGACGCTCCTCCTGGGGCCCACAGCCAAGCAGCAGGCCGCACACCAGCCCCACGCGCCTCACGGCCTGCCCCACGGCGAGTGGCGCCACCGGGCGACGACGTGGGCGGACCACAGGCGACGGCGGTGGTCTCGCTTGCCCTCGAGGTGTTCTCGGATGGTGAGCTGCATGTGTCCGGGGTCGATGAGATCGGCGAGCTGGTCGGGAAGATCGGCAAGCCGTGCCCGGCCGGGACCCCGGAGCCACGGTCCCACAGGAGACCCGAAGCCCTGCTTGGCACGTTGGCGGACTGCGAGGGGGACATCGTCCGCAAGGGCCTGGGACAGGACATGCTTGCCCCGAAACAGCCTCCGCCGAGCCAGCGAGCGCGGGCCTGGCCGCTTGATCTTGTGCCCAAGCCCGATGTCGGCGGCCAGCTCCACGAGGCGATGGTCGAGGAAGGGGCTTCGAACCTCCACACCGTGGGCCATGCTTGCGCGGTCTACCTTCACGAGCACGCCGTCGGCGAGGTAGAGCCGCTGGTCGAGGTGCAGGGCGCGCGCTGCCGCCGGTGCGCCCTCGCTCGGGGCGGTCTCGCGCTGCAACAGGTCGTCCAGCGTGTCGTCTGGGAGGACCTCCTCGGGAAGCCAGGCCCCCATCCAGGTCTGGTGCCGCCAGCCAAACGGACGGCTGAGCCCGGCCACCATGCGCCGCGCCATGTAGTCGGCCGAGACGCCGTCGCTGCGCACCGGGAGCTGTGTGACCATCTTCGCGAGGGTGCCCGCCAGACGCGGCGAGGGGCGGGGGGGCAGCATCGCGTGCGCGAGGGTGGTCGGGTAGCCGCAGAACAGCTCGTCGGCCCCGTCGCCGGAAAGCACGCACTTCAGCCCTGCAGCGCGCACCGCGGCCATCAAGGACCAGGTCGGCAGCAGAGAGCTGTCTGCCAGGGGTTCGTCCATGTGCTGGAGCACCGACTCGGCCAGCTCGGCCATGTCGTCGAGGCGGAAGGGAACCTGGCGATGGAAGGTGCCCAGCTCGGCCGCTGCGAGTCGAGCCCGGGGGCCTTCGTCGAAGCCGGGATGGTCGACCGAGACCCCGAAGGTCGCGAGCGGGCGCTCGAGGGTGCCCTGGGCGAGGCTGGCGACGCCGGTGGAGTCGAGCCCGCCCGAGAGCAGGGCACCCACCTCCACATCCGCCCGAAGGCGCTGCAACACGGACACATGGAGGGAGCCCCGCACCGAGCGTGCCCAGCGATGGAAGTCTCCGCCCCGGCCACCCACCGGGACGGGTGGGCGATACCAGCGGTCGACCGTGGCGCGCCCGCGAGCGAAGCGCAGCACCCCCCCAGGCGGGAGCTTGTCGATGTCCTGCCATGGGGTGAGCGGGGAGGGGACGAACTCCCACAGCAGCACCGCCTGGAGCGCCGCCCGCCGAACAGATCCGCCGGGCATCCCCAGCCCGGGCCGACGCAGCGCCCGGAGCTCCGAGGCCCAGGCGAGGGATCCGTCCTTCAAAACTGTCCAGTACAGGGGCTTCTGGCCCATTCTGTCGCGTACGAGCCACACTGTTTCGTCGACGGTATCGACGATGCTGAGCGCGAACTGGCCATCCAGCCGCTCCAAGGCGGTGGACACCCCCACCTGAGCAACCAGGGCCGCGATGAGCTCGGCCTCCCCGTTGCCCGTGAGCCGGCTGTCGTGTGCGCGCACTTCCTGGCGCAGTCGCGCGTGGTTGTAGATCTCTCCGTTGAGGCAGACCCACCACCGGCTAGACGGGTCGCTCGCGGGCTGCTGGCCGCCCTTCACGTCGACCAGCGCCAGCCGGCGCACCCCGAGACCAGCGACCGGACCGCGAGCCGTTGCGGTCGGGCCGTCCACCCAGCGTGTCCACCGCTGGTCGGGGCCGCGGTGAGTGAGTGCGTCGGTCATCTCATCGAGGATGCCGGGCGCTCTCTGTTGGAGTCCTGCGAGCCCCGCCGCGCGGAAGACGCCGGTGATGCCGCACATGCGCACCTCGAGTCAGGGACGGGGTCTCTACGCCAGCCGCATGCCGCGTTCGCTCGCGGCCTCATCGACGATGGTGCGGGCGGCGGGCAGGTTGCTCGCGCGCCGGATGCGGTAGGGCGCCTTGTCCTGCATCTCATAGTGCATTCGGATGAGCACTTCGGCGATGATTCCGAGGGTGACCTCCAGCACGCCTGAGACGCCGAGCACCGGACCGACGATGGCGAACACGGTCGCCAGCAGCGGGGCCCCCGCCGCCCATGAGAAGAATGCCGCAAGCAGCGAGAGCGTGCCGGCGAGGATGAACAGAAAGCCCAACCAGCCGAAGAAGTAGATGGGCGTGACGTAGAAGTCGCGCAGGAACTTGACCGTGGTGAGGTCGAGCAGCACTTTCGGAATGCGCCCGAGGCCATACTTGGACACCCCGCGGGTGCGCGGGTGGTGGCGCACCGGCACCTCGATGATGCGTGCCCCGGCCCAGGTGACGTAGATGGGGATGAAGCGGTGCATCTCGCCATACAGCGGGATGCCGCGGATGTACTCGCGCCGGTAGACGCGCAGGGTGCAGCCGTAGTCGTGGAGGTGGACGTTGGAGAGCCAGGAGATGAGTCCGTTGGCCACCCGGCTGGGGAAGGTGCGGGTGTACAAGGCATCCTGGCGGTCGCGTCGCCAGCCACAGACCACGTCGGCCTCGTCGCGGTCGAGGTACTCGAGCATCCCCGGGATGTCGAGGGGGTCGTTCTGGAGGTCGGCGTCCATGGTGACCAGCACCGGTGCCTTGGCGTGGTGGATGCCTGCAGTCAGGGCGGCTGTCTGGCCGTAATTTCGGACGAAGTGGACCACCTTGGCCCGTGGGTCTCGCTCCGCCAGGGCATCGAGGGCCCGGGCCGAGCCGTCGCGACTGCCGTCGTTGACGTAGATGACCTCGAAGTCGATGCCCTCCAGCGCCTGTTCGATGGCGGCATGGAGGGGCGGGATGTTGCCCTCCTCGTCGTAGACGGGGATGCACACACTCACCGCCGGGGTGCTTGTCGAGGTCGACGCGTCGCTCATTGGGCGGGTTCCGCATCCTGTGCGTCTGCCGGGTCGCCACCTGCGGCGTCGCCAGCCGGCGGTGGAGCGGCGTCGGCGGGAGGTGCTCCTCCCGGCGCGTCGCCGCCTTCGGGGTTGCCTTCGGGTGGCGGACCATCGGGAGGAGGACCATCCGGCGGCGGGCCGTCGGGTGCGGGGCCGTCGGGTGCGGGGCCGTCGGGCGTGGGGACGCTGCCGGGGAGCGCGCCCGTGCCGCCCGGGGTGAGGGGACCGAGGTCGGGCTCGTCGGAGAGCACCAGCTCGACGTCCTTGATGTCCTCGGCTCCGATGACGAGCGGCTCGACCGTGCGTCCGGCGGGGTCGGTGGGGCTGGGGCCGTCGCCGTCCTTGTCGATGAAGGCCACGATGTAGAGTTCACCGAACTCCTTGGGCACTTTTGCAGTCCACTTGCCCACGCCCTGGACCTGCTGGCTGTTGACGAGCATGGGACGGCCGCCGTCGCCGAGCGTGAGGAAGTCGAGCTGCATTCGCCCCGTGACCGCACCCTCGTAGGAGATGGTGCCGGTGAGGCGAACCGCATTGCCCTCCTCGACGGTGAAGCGGGCACTGTTCGGCGCCGTGCCACCTCCGCCCGGGTTGTCCCCCGCCGCTGGCGCGCCACCAGAGCCGGCGCCGCCACCCGTCGTGGTCGTCGGGAACTGTCCGGTGGGGTTGGGGTCGGGGCAGCCCGCCAGCAGCGCGACGGGCGCGAGGGGCAGGACCAACAGGGCAACTCGGGACAGGGCGCGGTGCATGTAGCCACTCCCATGAGGTGGGCTTGAGTGGGGGAACCGGCAGGAACTCAGGTCGAACCCCGGCCGGGTAGCGATGGGTCTGGAGACTGTCAACGCCGCAGTCTGCCATCTTCGGTCACGGAGGTGGACCGCGGCCCCACAGACGCGACATGGCTTGACGCGACTCCTTGCGGCGAGGTAGCCATGCGCCTGCTTTTCTGAGGACACCGAGGCGGTCCACACCGCTCCGGTTCGGCTCCCAGGCAGCCAAGCCGCCCACGAGTCCGTCCTTTTGTCCCTGTCTACGCCCCCACTCCAGACTGGAGCGCGCCTGTGTCCGCATCCGCCAAGGCAGGAGGGGTGACCCTCCGCGGCTTCGTCTTCCTCGACAGCCTGCAGCCACAGCTCGCCGCTTTCGTCGGCACCACCTGCCGCGGCTTCCTCCCGCTTGCCGGGCAGGCGTCGCTCTACGTCGAGACCGCACCCGGCATGATCGTGAACCGCGTCACCGACGTGGCTCTGAAGGCCACCCGGGTCGCACCCGCGGTGCAGGTCGTCGAACGGGCCTTCGGACTGCTCGAGGTCCACCACGACGACAAGGGCGAGGTCCAAAGCGCCGGCGACGCCATCCTCGACTACCTGGGCGCCACCCGGGCTGATGTCAAGAAGCCCCGTGTGGTCAGTGATCAGGTCATTCGGGCGGTCGAGGCCTACCAGGCGCAGATCATCAACCGCAACCGCCGCGGAATGATGCTCATCCCCGGGCAGTCCCTCTTCATCCTCGAGACCGAGCCGGCCGCCTGGGTGGTCGCTGCGGCGAACGAGGCCGAGAAGGCCGCCAACGTCAACCTCATCAACCTGCGTCCCTTCGGTGCCTTCGGGCGCTTGTGGATGGCAGGCTCCGAGTCCGAGATCGACAGCGCACGCCAGGCGGCCATCGAGGCCATCGAGGCGCTGGCACGCTGAGCGGGGTCGCGCTGATGTCCGGCGCGGCCACACAGTTCTTCCCTACTTCAGACTCCACAACCTCCGGGACCCAGGTGGTCCCGATGCAACTCCGGAGATGGTCCCATGGCAGACGCACTGGGCATGATCGAGACCCGCGGCTTCGTCGCAATGGTGGAAGCCTCCGACGCGATGGTGAAGGCCGCTCGCGTCGAGCTGGTCGGCTACGAGCGCATTGGCGGTGGCTACGTCACCGCTGTGGTGCGGGGCGACGTCGCTGCGGTCAAGGCAGCCACCGAGGCGGGTGCCCGCCAGGCCCAGCGGGTCGGCGAGCTCGTCAGCGTTCACGTCATCCCGCGCCCGCACGGCAACATCGATGGGGTGCTGCCCCTCGGTCGCAAGCCGGCTGACGTGTCGAACACCTGACCCTCGCAGACGGCGACCGGCTTGGTCGGGTCGCCGTCCTCGGGTCCACCGCTGCTGCACTGGAGCTTCCCATGCGCCTTGGACGCATCGTGGGGAACGTCGTCTCCACGCGTAAAGACGACAAGATCGTCGGCCTTCGCCTGTACGTCGTGCGCGACCTGTCGCTCGACATGCGCGACCAGGCCAGCTTCGTCGTGGCAGCGGACAGCGTCGGCGCGGGCATTGGAGAGGTCGTCTTGTATGCCTCGGGCTCCTCGGCCCGGCAGACGAAGGCCACCGACAAGCGCCCCGTCGACCACTGCGTGATGGCCATCGTCGACGAGTTCGATGTCAACGGTGCGCTCGTCTACAACAAGGCCACCGGCTTCGGTGACCCGGAGGAGGCTGGCTGATGAGCGCCGCAGATCCCCGCGCCGACATCGCCGCCATCGTCGCGCAGGTTCTCGACCGGCTGCAGGGGGGCGACTCTCCCCAGCTGCCCGACCGGGAGGCCCCGCCCGAGCGCCAGCGTGGCGTCTTCGAGACCGTCGACGATGCCGTCGCTGCGGCCGGTATCGCCCAGGCCCTGCTCGTGGAGATGCCGCTGGAGAAGCGGCGCGAGATGGTGGCCAACATTCGTCGTCGCTGCGCGGAGGCCGTGCCAACCTTCGCGGAGATGGCCCACGAGGAGACCGGTCTCGGCCGCATCGCGGACAAGATCACAAAGAACCTCCTCGTGATCCACAAGACCCCCGGGCCCGAGATTCTTCAGCCGAGCGCATTTTCGGGCGACAACGGGCTCACCCTGGTGGAGCGCGCGCCCTACGGCGTCATTGCGGCCATCACGCCCAGCACCAATCCCACCGAGACCATCATCAACAATGGCATCGGCATGGTCTCGGGCGGCAACGCGGTGGCCTTCAACGTCCATCCTGGGGCAAAGCGCTGCAGCGCCTGGTGCATCGACCTCATCAACCGCGCCGTGATGGAGGTGGGTGGTCCCGAGAACCTCATGACCTGCGTGGCGTCTCCTACCATCGCCTCGGCCAACGACATCATGCGCCACAAGGACACCGGCCTCGTCGTGGTCACCGGTGGCGGTGCCGTGGTGAAGGCGGCGCTGTCCTCGGGCAAGCGGTGTGTGGCGGGCGGTCCAGGCAACCCGCCCGTGGTGGTCGACACCACAGCCGACCTCGACCGAGCTGCCCGGGGCATCGTGCGGGGCGCCAGCCTCGACAACAACATCATCTGCGTCGACGAAAAAGAGGTGTTCGCCGTCGAGTCCATCTTCGACGACCTCCTCGAGCGTGTAGAGGCCCTCGGCTGCGTGCGCTTGCGCAACCACCAGATCCGTCGGCTTGAAAAGCTCGTGCTCACGCCCGATGGCGCGCACGTCAACCGCAAGTGGGTGGGGCAGAACGCCGGCAAGATGCTCCGGGAGATCGACGTCCACTTCAAGGGCGACCCTCGGCTGGTGGTGTGCGAGGTGCCCTTCGAGCATCCCTTCGTACAGCACGAGATGCTCATGCCGGTGCTTCCCTTCGTGCGCGTCGCCGACGTCCACCAGGGCATCGACATGGCCGTCGAGGCCGAGCACGGCTACCGCCACACAGCGGTGATGTACTCGCGGGACCTCGACGCTCTGCACCGCATGGCCCGGGCCTTCGACGGCTCCATCTTCGTCAAGAACGCGCCCAGCGTGGCGGGGCTCGGCTACGGCGGCGAAGGCTTCACCAGCTTCACCATCGCCTCTCCTACAGGCGACGGCCTCACCACCGCGCGCACCTTCACCCGCGAGCGTCGCTGCACGCTTGCTGGCTACTTCCGCATCGTCTGAGGTCGCTCACCTTGGCATGCGGGGCCCAGGCCTGGCCGGAGACCCCGTGACCGTAGCTCCCCGCGATGCACTGGCGCTGGTCGAGGTCGACGCGGTCGCCTCCGGGCTGCGCACGCTCGACGCACTGGTCAAGCGCGCCGAAGTGCATGTGCTGGAGGCCAACCTCGTGGAGCCCGGGCGCTTCCTCATCCTGTTCGATGGCGGTGTGGCCGAGGTCGAGGAGGCCTTCGATGCCGCTCTCGAACAGGGCGGTGACGCCATTGTGGGGCGCATGAAGCTGCCCTTCGCGCATCCGCACCTGCTCCGGGGCTTGCGTGGACACGAGAACAAGGCCGGCGCCGATGCCCTCGACACTCTGGGGGTCATCGAGGGGACCGCGGTCGCCGCTGTGCTCGAGGCGTGCGACCGCTCTCTGAAAGAGGCCGACGTCACACTCACCGGAGTGCGCGTCGCCGGGGCCCTCGGGGGCCGCGCCTTCTACGTGGTTCACGGCGCCCAGCACGACGTCGAAGCCGCCATCGAAGCCGGCACCGCTGTCCTCGAACGGCACGACCGGCTCCACCGAACCGAGCGCATTGCGCGACCGCACCCCGACATGGTGCCGTGGTTGCTGCGTCCTGCGCCCTTCCGCCTTTCCGGAGGTCACTGACCATGGAGCTCGCCCGCGTCATCGGTCGCTGCGTGGCGACCGTGAAGTACCCCACCCTGGAGGGCGTGCGCCTGCTGGTCATCCAGCCGGTGAACGCCCGTGACCAGCCTCAAGGGGACCCCATCTTCGCCGCCGACGGCATGCAGGCTGGCCCGGGCGACCTCGTGTCGTGGGTGACCGGTCGGGAGGCGGCCCTCGCGCTGCCCAACACCTTCGCCCCGGTGGACTGTGCGGTGGTCACCATCGTCGACCACGCCTGGTCCGACCCCGAGGCCCACGGCGTGAAGGCGGTCCCATGATTCTGTGCCGAGTCATCGGAAATGCCGTCAGCACCGTCAAGCAGGAGTGCTACACGGGCTGGCGGGTGATGGTGTGCGTGCCCGTGCAGCCGGATGGGACGACCCCCCGTGGGCGGGAGTTTCTCAGCGTCGACAGCGTGGAGGCCGGCCCGGGTGACCTGGTGCTGGTCGCGCGCGAGGGTAATGCCGCACGGCAGGTGCTTGGCAAGGCGTCAGACCCCTTCCACAGCGTCATCATGGGCATCGTCGACGACGTGAACGCACCCGTCGACCGGGGTCCAGGGAGCCCGCGATGAGCCGCGCCTGGCCGGGCCCGTCTGAGGAACAGCTCCGTGCCGAGCTCGCGGCCACAAGCCAGGCGGTGCATGCCCGTGGCTGGGTGGCCAACCATGACGGCAACCTGTCGGCACGGCTCGCACCCGGACGCCTCCTCTGCACCCCCACGGCCACCTCCAAGGGCGACGTCACCGCTGCGATGCTGCTCGTGCTCGACGATGAGAACACCGTGCTGAGCGGCAGCCGGCGGCCGTTCAGCGAGATGCACCTGCATCGGGCAGCGTTTGCCGCGCGTCCCGACATCGGAGTGGTGCTGCACGCGCATCCTCCTGAAGCCACGGCATTTGCCGTCAGCTCCACCAGGCTCGACCCCACCATCATGGCCGAGCCCATCGTCTCCCTCGGGCCCGTGATCCCGATGGTCCCATTCGCCCGTCCGAAAGACCCTCGACTCGACACGGCTCTGGGCAAGGCGCTCCAGGAGGCTGATGTGGTCTTGCTCGAGCACCACGGCGTTCTCGTGGTCGGCGGGAGCTGTGAGCAGGCCCTGCTCCGGATGGAGCTGGTCGAGCACCTCGCACGAATCACCTTGCGGGCCAAGCAGCTCGGCGGGGCCCGTCCCCTCGACCGGAGCGTCGTCGAGGCCTTGTCGGCCCGCGGTCGCCCGGCTTCTGTGCCTTGCTTCTCAGAGTGTGGGCCGTCGCCGGACCGCCCGCGGCTCGTTCATGACGCCGACCGGGCCCGGCCGGACGTGCAGGGGCTCGTGAAGGACGCCTGGCGCCGCTTCAAGTAGGCCTGCGGAGCCCGGAGCACCGCCGGTCATCTGGCCTTCTGTGAGCCCCCTCTTCGCGCTATTGTCTGCGCCCCGCTGGCGGAGGACCGAATCGGCGTACAGCTCCCGAAGCTGCCCCCCAAGGGCTTGACTCGCGCGGGTCAGGTGGGGGCCGTCGTGCGGGTGGGGGCTTCGGGGCAGCGACGCACCGCGGTCTACCAGCCGGGGTTCTCGCTCAATCGCATGCAGCGCAACGTGCTCGTGCTGCTCACCTGCATCGTCGTGCTGCTCGCGTGGGACGCCCGCGCGCTGCTGCCGCTGCGCCTGCTCGTCATCACCTTCCACGAGCTGGGCCATGCCCTCATCGCGCTGCTGTCTGGCGGTGAGGTGGTGGTCATGGGCGTGGGTGCCGACGAGTCTGGCTTCACGCTCACCCGCGGCGGCGACCGCTTCGCCATCCTCAATGGGGGATACCTCGGCAGCATCATCACCGGGCTCGCCCTGCTGCTGTCGGTGCGAAGTCCGGCTGGGGCCCGCTCCGCCGCCGGCATCGTCGGGGGCATCCTCGCCGTCGTGTCGGTGCGGTTTCACGGCGTCGACCCGGTGGGCCTGTCCATCGTGCTGGTGTCGGCGGTGTGCCTGCTCGGCCTGGCCACCCGGTCCCCGAATTGGTTGGTCGAGGTGGTGGTGCGGTGCCTGGGTTGGTTCAGCCTGCTCTACGCGCTGATCGACATCCGCGACGACGTCTTCCGTGCAGGCGGACCCGACGCCCGCAGCGATGCTGCCGCCTTGGAGGCCCTCACCGGTGTGGCTGCGCCGGTGTGGGGGATGACCTGGCTGGTGGTGGGGGTCGGCCTGCTCTGGTTCCTGCGCCGCCGCCTCCGCTGACCTCCGCCCCGCGGCGCGCCGTCACCGGATAGGGGCGCGCCCCGCTGTGTGGAGTCCCCATGCTCACCGCTTCAAGCTTGCTCCTGGCCGCCTGGTCGTCGACCGCCGCGGCACTGCCTCCGCCGCCGTCGCCCATCTCGCTGTCGGCCTCCGAGGAGTCCGTCGTGTCCTCGGGTCAGGTGATGGTGCGCTACGGGGGCGATGCCAGGCAGACCGTGGCGGTGGTCGACGTCAAGGCGCCCCCCACTGCGGTGATGAAGGCGGTCATGGACCTTCCGGCGCGGATCCACGACATCGACAGCCTCACCGCCGTCGACATCTACGCCAACAGCGGCGGCAAGGTGAAGGCGAAGTGGACCATGTCCATCGCCATGGTGAACGTCGACTTCCACATCGCCTACGACTGCGCGATGGAGGCTGGGTGGTGCGTCTACACGCTCGATGACAGCAAGAACAACGACCTGGAGTCCTCCAACGGCAGCTACCAGGCCTACCCCCACGCCGACGGCACGCGACTCGTCTACCGCACCGACTCGCTGGCGGCCGGCGCCCCGGAGTGGGTGCGCAGAAAGCTCGCGGACAGCGCAGCCAAGGAGATGCTGGGCGGCATGAAGGCCCGTGCGGAGAAGTAGTCCCATGTGGTTTCGACGCCGTGAAAACGCCCTGGCAGCGAGCATTCTGCTCACTGCCTGCGATCCCGAGCCGCCGTCCAATGTGGGTCCCATCGATGCGTCCAGTGGGGTCCCTCAGCGCGATGTTGTGATTGTGGTCATCGACACCCTGCGGGCTGATGCGGTCGAACGTTCGCTCACACCCACCTTCGACCGCCTCACCGCCGAAGGGCTGGCCGTGCCCTTCGCCTGGGCCCCGTCCACCTGGACCGCCCCCAGCACCTTGTCCCTCATGACTGGCAGCCACGTTCGCGAGCACGGCTGGGACATGCCCTTTCCCCGCCACATGCGCGCGGCGGGCCAGTCCTACCCGGCCCTCGACGACCTCCCTACGCTCGCCGAGGTGATGCGCTCGCAAGGCTACGAGACGCATGGTGCCTACGCCAATCCGCTACTGTCGCGCGAGCTGGGCTGGCAGCGGGGCTTCGAGTCCTGGGAGGGGGTGCCCGACATCCGCATGACCCGACATGTGCGCAGGCTCGTGGAAGACCTCGACGAGGATGACCCGCTGTTCCTCTACGTCCACTACCTGGGCCCGCACCAGCCGCTCAAGCCGTCCCACGAAGCCCGCGCGCGGTGGGGAGTGAAGCGGAGCACCATCGAATACTCCAAGCGGGGCATCCGCCTGGAGCACCTCGAAGGACCCAAGCAGTCCCAGCTCGAGGACCAGTATGTGCGCGCCTACTACGCCCAGGTGGAGGACAACGACACCCGCCTCGACGCGCTGCTGGGCGCCCTGGGTCCCCGCGAGAAGGACGCCCTCGTCATCGTCACATCCGACCACGGCGAGCTGCTGGGCGAGCACGAGCTCTGGGGCCACGACTACTCCGTCTGGAATCCGCTCACACATGTCCCCCTCATCGTCTCCGGCGGTGGACATCCTCCCTTGCCCGACACGCTCTCCACTGCCGCCATCCCCGACCTCGTCACCCGCACGGTGGGGATCCCGGCCACCTGGCCGCTGTCCATCGACGACCCGCCCGTCCTCGTGTCGCAGCGAGAGGGCAACCTCGCGGTGAGTGGCGACGGCCAGCTGCGAGGCGTGTGGGCACCGGGTGACGCTGGCTTCCTCGGCAGCTTCGATGCGGGGACCGACCCCGGCGAGACCCAGGTGGTGGGCGACTTCGCCAGCCGAGCGGTGGTCCACATGCACCGGTCGCGCTGGGAATCCACGACCCCCGAAGGCAAGCGCGAGACCCTCGACCGCGGCCTCGACGACGAGACCCAGAAGCTCCTCGAGGAGCTCGGCTACATGGGGGATGCCCCCGTTCCGGATGCAGACGAGGCCCCGTCAGACGCCAAGGACACCGCAGTACCCTGAGGCCTGCTGACCCCGGCTTCCCGACCTGAAGCGCGCTGCCTGACGGTTCACACCCCGTACTTCTTCCGCCGGCGCCAGAAGGTGGGACGGCTGATGCCCAGGAGCTTTGCAGCCTGCCCGATGTGCCCACCGGTGCGGGCGAGCGCCTCGCGGATCTGTTCGGCCTCGTCGACATCGGAGCGCGCGGCCACCACGGGTTGCGGCGCCGCCTTGATGTTCTCGCGAAACTCGGGGGGCAGCTCGTCGAGCAGCAGCGTCGGGCCCCGGCCGACCGCCGAGGCGTATTGGATGACATTGATGAGCTCGCGCACGTTGCCGGGCCACTCATGGTCGAGCAGGGCGCGCATCGCTTCTGGTGCCACCGACTGGATGCTGCGAGGGCCGCGCTCCGCGAAGCGGCCGATGAAGTGCCAGAGCAGCAGCTCCACATCGCCGCGCCGGGCGCGAAGCGGTGGCAGGTAGATGGGCACCACCCGCAGGCGGTACATGAGGTCTTCGCGGAAGGCGCCCTCGCGCACTTTCTGACGCAGGGCCTTGTGCGTGGCCGCGACGATGCGGATGTCGACCTGGATGGGCTCGGTGCCACCGACCGGGACGAAGGTGCGCTCCTGGAGCACGCGCAAGAGCTTTGCCTGAAGGTCGAGGGGCAGCTCGGCCACCTCGTCGAGAAACAGCGTGCCGCCGTCGGCCTGGCGGAAGAGGCCTGGGCGGTCCTTCACAGCGCCTGTGAACGCCCCGCGCACATGGCCGAACAGCTCGCTCTCCAGCAGAGTGGGGCTGAGGGCGGCACAGTTGATGGCCAGGAAGGGCCCCTTCGCCCGCATGCTCTCGTTGTGGACTGCACGCGCGGCCAGCTCCTTGCCCGTGCCGCTCTCGCCGCGAATGAGCACGGTGGCGTCGGTCTCGCCCACATTGCGGATGATGTCGAAGGCCTGCTGCATGCCTTCGTCGCGGCTCCACAGGCCGTGGAAGTGAATCACGCCCGTGTCGTCGGCATTGGCCGCCACAATGCCCTTCGGACCTGAACGGTCTGGGGCGATGGTGGGTGCCCGCAGGTCGTCCTCGGGGATGAGCACCTCGATGCCACCCGCGAAGGCGCCGTCGGCTGCGGTGAAGGAGCGGGCCGTCTTTCGCACTCGAATCGCGGTGCCATCGTTGCGGTGCAGCACGAGCGGCACGCCGTCGATGCGGCCGTTGTCGGACAGGCCACAGGCGCGGATGCAGGTCTCGCAGCGGTTGGCCTTGAGGCAGTGCTGTCCCACCATCTCGTCGGCCGAAAAGCCCAGGAGCTCCACCGCACCGGCATTCCACAGCACCACATTGCGCTGCGCATCCACCGCGAAGACGGCCGCCCGCGGGCCACACATGCCGGAGAGCATGTCGGCGAGGGTGCGCATCGCCTCGGGCGGACCCACGCCACGCATCCAGCGGTTGAGGAGATGATCTGAGACGGCCATAGGCACCTGGGGGACGGGGCTGTTGGGTCTGAGCACGGTCGCGGCGGGCGCTGAGGCACCGAAACACGCGACCCTGAGCTGTTTCAGAGGCGTTTCACCCTACTGGTTCGCCTGGAGGGCTGCAACGCAGTGCCGAAACAGCCACCTGGGAAGCAGCGCCTGCACGACGTGATCTCCGCCAGATCGGCGCCTGGCCCGGTGTGTGCATTGCAACGGGCCACGCGCGGAGGCCTTGCCCCGGTCCTCCGTCGTCTGGTGCCTCCCCGGGTGGAGCGCACCGCCCGCCAACGCTCCCGCCACCTCGTCCGGAGGCCCCCGTGATCTTCCGCCAGCTCTTCGACCGTGACTCCTGCACCTACACCTACCTGCTGGGCGATGCAGACACCGGCGATGCGGTGCTCATCGACCCTGTGCGCGAGCTGGTGGAGCGCGACGAGCAGATCCTCCGCGAGCTGGGCCTCACCCTCCGCTTCACCCTCGAGACCCACGTACACGCCGACCACGTCACCGGCTCGGGCCTGCTTCGGCAGCGGCTGGGGTCCCAGTCTGTCGTGGCAGAAGCCGGAGGCGCGCCGTGCGCCGACGTGCAGGCGCGACACGGCGACCGCATCACTTTTGGCGGCCAGTCCCTCGAGGTGCGGCGCACCCCCGGCCACACCGATGGCTGCGTCTCCTACGTCGACCACGCCAACAAGCGCGTGTTCACGGGCGACACCCTGCTCATCCGCGGCTGTGGTCGCACCGACTTCCAGCAGGGCAGTCCCGCGAAGCTCTACGAAAGCGTGCACGAGCAGATCTTCAGCCTCCCCGACGACTTCTCCATCTTCCCCGGACACGACTACAAGGGGCGCACCGCCTCGAGCGTGGCCGAAGAAAAGGCCCACAATGCCCGGCTGGGCGGTGGAAAGAGCCAGGCCGAGTTCCAGGTCATCATGGACAACCTCAAGCTGGCCTACCCGAAGAAGATCGACGTTGCGGTGCCTGCCAACCTCAAGTGCGGCTTGCTGCCCGGCGACTCTGCCGAAGATGACGCCACCTGGGCTCCCGTCGAGCGGGTGGGCCCCGTGCCCGAGGTCAAGCCCGCCTGGGTGGCCGCCCACCTCGGCCAGTTCCAGGTCGTCGATGTGCGCCGCCTCGACGAATTCGTGGGTGAGCTGGGCCGGGTCCCCAACTCCCAGCTCGCGCCTCTGCCGCAGCTCGATGCCGCCGCAGAAGGCTGGGACCCCTCCGCCCCCGTCGTAGTGGTGTGTCGATCTGGGGGCCGTTCGGGTCGTGCGGCGGTTGCCCTCGAGCAGAAGGGCTTTCAGCACGTCGCCTCCATGGCCGGCGGAATGCTCGCCTGGAACGACGCCGCGCTCGCCATCGAGACCGGACCCGCCCCCGACTCGGGAGGCAATGTGGCTGCCGACCAGCCTGGAAGTGCCGCCTGCGGATGAGGACCTGACGGCCAGCTCGTTGACGTCTGGGGGTGGCGTGTCCGGCTCATGTTGCAATGCAGCATCTTTCTGCGCCAGGCCATGTCGTGCTACCGCAGAACGGTGTAGAAGCACTGTGTCAGGCCCTGCCGTTCCGCGGTGGGGCCTCGCTGTGTCGCCAGCCCGAGCCGGCGCTGGCCTCCCCATCTGTCAAGCCTGTCCCCACCGAGGACAGCGAGGAGTTCTCCATGGCACTCGCGCGACGCGCATTCATCGCTGGTGGCGCCCACACACAGTACCTGGGCAAGGGCCACCCCGACTTCATCTGGAAGCGGCACCCCGACTTTGGCAAGCGCGAGAACCCCACCCTGGAGGACACCCTGCAGGAGGCCGTCGACGGCTGCCTCGCCGATACGGGCGTGAACCCCGCTGACATCGACCGCCTCTACATCGGCAACTTCGTCGGCGAGCTGTTCGTCAACCAGGGCCACCTGGGCTCCGCATTGGCCGGCACCCATCCCGACTTCGCCTTCAAGCCCGCCGCTCGCCTCGAAGGCGCCTGCGCATCTGGCGGACTCGCCCTCCTCGCCGGCCTCGACGCCATCGCAGCCGGCGCCGACCTCGTCCTCGTCGCGGGTGTCGAGATCCAGACCACCGCCAGCGCCCGCACCGGCGGCGACTACCTCGCCCGCGCGTCCCACTACCGGCGCCAGCGCAGCCTCGACGACTTCACCTTCCCGGCGATGTTCGCCCGCCGCATCAAGGCCTACGGCGAGCGCTACGGTCTCACCGACGAAGACCTCGCCCACTTCGCCGTGAAGGCCTACGCCAACGCCAACCTCAACCCGCTCGCGCACATGCACAGCAAGACGTGCACCTTCGAGCACGCGAAGTCGGCCCACGACCGCAACCCCAACTTCCTCGGCAACGAGGAGTTCCGTCCCTACCTCAAGGTCACCGACTGCTCGCAGGTGAGCGACGGCGCCAGCGTGCTGCTCCTCGCCAGCGAAGCGGGCATCGCCAAGCTCGGTCGCACGCTGTCCGACACGGTCGAGATCGCCGGCCGCGGACACGCCGTCGACAGCCTGTACACCGACGGCGACATGACCGAGCTCACCACGGTCCGCCACGCCACCCACCAGGCCATGGTCGACGCCGGCATCTCTGTGGGCGACCTCGACATCGCCGAGGTCCACGACTGCTTCACCATCGCCGAGCTGATGTCCTACGAAGCGATTGGCCTCGCCGACAAGGGGCAGGGTGCCGCACTTGCAGCATCCGGAGCCACGGCCCTCGACGGCAAGGTGCCGGTCAACACCGGCGGCGGTCTCATCGGCTTCGGCCATCCGGTCGGCGCCACCGGCGTGAAGCAGCCGCTGGAGCTGTTCCGCCAGATGAAGGGCAGGTGCGGCGACTACCAGGTCGGCCGCCCGCTCACATGGGGCCTCACGTCCAACATGGGCGGCGACGACAAGACCGTCGTGTCCTTCGCCGTGCGCAACCACCAGTGAGCGCGCCGGTGACCCCCGCAGCAGTGGGTCGCTGAGTTGGACCGCGGCAGGGCCCTGGCTTCTGCCGCGGTTGTCGTTCTCGGTGCGCTCGCCGGGCTCCTCTTGATGGGGGAGGACGCAGGTCCACCGCAAGCACCGCCGGTCTCGCTCCCGTCCGACCCGATGGTGGCCCCGGTCGCCCCAACGTCCACGCGCTCCGCGGACGCCCAACCGGCAGCCACTCCCGCTGCACCGAGCCCCACCCGAGCCGGACCCGTCGCTCCCCACCAGGCGGCCGTCGAGTCCCATGCAGAGGTCGCCGCGCCGCGTTGGCGAGAGGCGGCCAAGGTGCTCGGGCACGCCGACCCCCCGGTCTACGCCCAGATCTCGGTGGAGCTCGCCCGCAGGCTCGACAGCGCCGCCGAAGATGGCATCGACGCACCGCACCTCCAGGAGCTGCTGGTGGAGGAACGCCAGCTCGTCGAACACCTCAAGCGCCGCTACGAGGGTGTTCCCGAGCTTCAGCGCAAGCTGTCCATCATCGAGGACAGCCTCACTGAGCTGGAGGAGTCGCTGCCCCCGGTCGGTCCCTCGCCCGACCCCCGCGAGCGGGCGAACTGAGCTTCAGCCTGCGGGCCGAACGCTGCCCACCACCAGAGTCTGGCCGCCGCCCATGCCGAAGCCCATACGCGCAGCCTTGCGCCCGGTGAGCTCGATGCGCCGGCCCCGGCTGCGGTCCAGGGTGCGGGCGTCTACGTCCGTGGTGTCGAGGTCGTAGGTGGTGCCGTCATCGGCTTGCAGCACCCACGCGCCTGCGCCGAGGTCACGAAAGACAAGGGTTCCGGTGAGCTTCACGGGGGCTCCAGGTCGAGCAGGAGGTGGGGCAGGGGAGGCCTGGCCAGCGTCGGTTCAGGCGTCGTCTCTGTCCTGCATGCGCTGTACGCCGAGGGCTGCCACAGCGGCCAGCACGGCCAGCACCCCGTTGGCCGCCAGCCACGCGGTGCCAAAGCCGCCGGTGAACCAGGAGGGCGACAGGCTGCCCGTGGCTGCACCGTAGAGCAGGTGTCCGCCCACCCCCACCGTGACACCCGCGGCGATGGGACCCAGTCGGCGACTCGGCCCCAGCAGGAAGGTGAGCAGCAGCGGCAACAGGGCGCTCATCAACACCGGGTGACGGGCCCAGGATGCGCCGAGCACAGGGTCGGCCCACAGCAGCAGCGGTCGGCTCACCAGCTGCACAACCGCATTGGGAGCACCCCCCAGCAGCGGCAGGAAGAACACACCGCCCGCAGTCAGCCCTGCAGTGAGGGCCGTGGCAAGCTTGAAGCCCGCGCGACGGGGGCCGAAGCGGGCCGCGAGCACCCAGCCGAGGAAGGCCATCAGGCCGAACGCCAGGCCCCGTTCGTGGAGCGCGACCTGCTTGACAGCACGGTCGAGGTCGAGTCGGCCGTGCCCGAAGACCGGGTCGCGGCCGGGGTCGCCCAGGTCGACGGAGGCGTCGGTGAGCACGCTCTTTACATGCTCTGCCCCGCCCCCGGTCGCGCTCCAGATCACCGCTGCCGCGCCCGCGACATGGGGTGTGGCCATGCTGGTGCCCTGGAACTCCTGGAAGGCATGCCCATCCTTGCTACCGCGGCTCACGGTGTCCTGGAGGATGCCGCCCCCCTTCTTCGTCTTGTCGCCGCCCGGGGCCGACAGCACGACTTCAGGTCCCCAGCTCGAGTAGGGGGCGCGGGCATCGGTGGGGCCGGTGGCACTGACCGCGACGACGCCGGGGAGGGAGGCTGGGCTGCCAACGCCCTTGCGCCCTGTGTTCCCCGCGGCGGCCACCACGAGGATGCCGCGTGCCTGCGCCTTTTCGACCGCGTTGGCGATCACTGCGCTGGGGGGGCCGCCGAGCGAGAGGTTGATGATCTGGGCTCCCTGGTCGCCGGCTTCGTCGATGGCCGCCGCGACCCACTCGGTGCGTCCGCTGCCCGATGCCGACAGGGCTTTGAGGGGCAGGATGGTGGCGCCCGGTGCGAGGCCCGCCACCCCCACACCGTTGTTGGTGGTCTGGGCGATGGTGCCGGCGACATGCGTGCCGTGGCCGTTTCCGTCTGCCGCCGTGGGCTCTCCCCGAACGAAGCTCACGCCCTCCAGGAGCGCCGTGCCTGCGAGGTCGGGCACCTGGGACACGCCCGTGTCGATGACCGCCACGGTGACGCCTCCGCCATCGGACAAGCGCCAGCCCGACTCGGCGCCCACGGTGGAGAAGTTCCACTGGCGGTCGTACATCGGGTCGTCGGGAAAGCCGTAGGCCTCGACCATGCCGGAGGGCTCGATGGCCTCCACCGCTGGATGCTCGCCGAGACGCGCCACCTGGGCTGCCGACGGAGCGTCGAGGAGGGCCAGGCCGTCATCGGCGGCCAGGGGATGGAACCAGGTGAGGTCGTCGTCGCCGGTGAGCGCCTGCGCGTCGGACAGGGAGGTGCCGTCGACGAAGTCGATGACCCAATCGCCAGTGGAGCCAGGCGGTGTCTGGGCCACTCCCGGCGGGGTGGCCATCGACATCTCACAGCCGGCGGCGAGCAGAGCGGTGGCGGACAGGACTGGCACCAGCGCGAGGCTTCTACGGGTCATGGGACCTCCGGAAGTGGGTGCGTCAACGCCCGACCCCCACATTGTCTTTCACGTTCCTCCGAATGTCTCGTCCGGCGTGTCGCCGCTGACCCGGCGGCGCGGGTCCCCACGCCAAGATGCTGATGGGCAGGGACTTCGTCCTCCGTATCGCCCGAGATGCACCCGTCGAACTGTGAAGATGGCGCCAGGGAGGGCGTCTTGGATGGTAATCATCCCCTTCCTCGTGTCCGTTCCCCACAGTGCGAGGGGCCCATCCACCCCCTCCCTGCGAGGTCTGACATGTTGGTTCGCCGCCTGCGCCCGGCCCCCCACCTCACCACCCTGCGGCCCTGCCCGCCGCTGCCGGTGGTGATCTCCTGGCGCAAGCAGGCTGATGCGCGCCTCGTGCAGTGGTCCGAGCAGGTGGAGGGCACGCCGCTCGAAGCAGTCGACCTGGCCGACAGCGCCCTGTCATTCATGCGCGAGCTCCGCAACGAGCTGCGACGAGCAGAGGTCTTCCCGCCCACGATGATGGAGCTGAGCCGCCGGCGACAAGATGCCCAGGCATGGGGTGAAGAGGTGCGCGAGGCCGCCAGCTCCGCAGTGGAGCCGGTGACCGCCGTTCGACGGCTGCTCCGGCTCTGGATCGGCACTGCCCAGCAGGCCGCCATCTGTGGAGGCGCGGCCGCATTCGCGGCCTGACTCGGAAGGGGTAAGATGGGGCAGGGGAGCCCACGGACTGCCGGTGGGGCTGCTCGCATTGGATCGCGCATGCCGCGTGGTCCGCGCCCCGGGAGCCGCGGTGGCCGACCTGAGCCGCGTCATCGAGATCGAACTGCCTTCTGGAGACACCGCACCGGTCGTGCGGCGTCGGTTCGGACAAGGCGAGCGCAGGGTGGTCATCGCCGCCGGGATCCGCGGAGACGCCCCCGAGGGCATCCGCGTGGCCCACCGCGTCGGTGCCTACCTGGAAGAGCACGAAGACCGGCTGTCCGGCACCGTCGACATCTTCCCCTGTGCCAACCCGCTGGCCGCCCATCGGGGCACCCGAAACTGGCCGTTCTTCGACACCGACCTCAACCGCCTCTTCCCGGGCAAGGAAGACGGTCACCCACCTGCACAGGTGGCCCGCGCCCTGTGCAACGACATCGCGGGCGCCGAGCAGGTCATCGAGCTGCGAGGGGCGCGCCCCGCCTTCTCGGAGGCGAGCCAGGCCATCGTGCGCCACGACCACGATGTGTCCGCCGAGCTGGCCATGCACGCCAACGTCTCGGTGGTGTGGCGCCGCCAGCCGGGTCCGGCCGCACCGGCCACCTTCGCCCACCAGTTCCCGGGCAGCATCGTGCTCGAGGGCGGCACGGGCAATCGGCTCACCACCGGTGTCGGAAACGACCTCGCAGACGGTGTGCTCAACCTTCTGGTCCACCTCGGCGTGCTGCCGGATGAGGGGCTGCCGTTCCACTGGGCGGCCATCCAGCGTCCCCTGCTGGTCACAGATGCACAGGTCCACCGGGTGCGCGCGGAGCGGGGTGGGCTGTTCCTCCCGAGCGGTGCCATCTGGAGCGAGGTCGAAGCGGGTGGCGTGGTCGGCACCATCATCGACCCCCTCACCGGGGAGGCTCGGGAAGAGGTCCAGAGTGCCGTGAGTGGCCGCATCCTCGCGATACGTGAGCTGCCCGTCGTGTTCCCTGGCACGATGGTCGCTCGGGTGGTGACCGCATGACCGTCGTCTTCAGCATCGAGGCCCCCTACCGAGGCCGCTACGAGCTGCACCGCCTCACCTTCGGCAGCGGCTCTCCGCGTGTCGCCATCGTGGCCGGCATGCACGGCAACGAGCTCAATGGCATGCACGCCGTGAACATGCTCGCCGCGGCCCTCCGCGCCCAGCGTCCCAAGGGCACGGTGCACCTGTTCCCGCTCGTGAACACCTTTGGCGCCGACGAAGCCCGCAAGCGGTGGCCCTTCGACGACCGCGACATCAACAAGTCCTTCCCTGGCGACCCCGACGGCACCGCCGTACAGCGCATTGCCGCGGCTCTACTGGAGGCCACCGACGCCGACATCTGCGTCGATGTGCACTCCGGGGCGCCGCATGTGCGCGAGCTTCCCCAGGTCCGCGTGCCTCTGTCCGGCCGGGAGCTGGAGCTCGGGCGCGCGATGGGCCTGCCGCTCACCTGGAGGCGCGCCGGGGCTCGGCTCGAAGCCACCGGTCTCATCGGGGCCTGGCGCGACGCCGGGCGGCACGCGCTCCATGTGGTCGGCGGTCGCGGCATCACGCTCGACACCGGGCACTCCGCCACCATCGCCCGCGGCCTCAAGCGACTGCTCGCCCATGCCGGGCTGATGCGCACCGCCGACCCTCCCGAGACCGTGGCGGACGTCACCCGGGCCGACATCGGTGTGCATCGAGCGCCCACCGGCGGCTTCTTCGTGCCCGAGGTGCGGGTGGGCGCCCGCGTGAAGCCAGGCCACCTGCTCGGCTACCTGCAGATGCCCATCGGCGGCGACCGCATCGGCGAGCTGCGGGCCAGGCGTGGGGGTGTGGTGGTCACCGTGCGGGCCTGGCCGATGGTGTATGCCCAGGAGCTCCTGGTTCGGGTGGCGGGCACGGAGGACCGGTGAGCGACAGGGGGGAGGGCAACAGACCGGTGGCGCTGGTGATGGGCTTCGGGCCCTTTGGCGAGGTGGTGGACAATCCATCGTGTGCCCTCGCCACGGCCCTCGATGGCACACTCGCAGGCCCCTTCCGAATCGCCGGACGCACGATGCCGGTGTCCTACCGCCGCTGCCTCGAGACCACCGCAGCGGCCGTTGCAGAACTGGCCCCCACCGTGGTGCTGGGGATCGGTGTCGCGGTTCGCCGCGAGCGGGCTCGGCTCGAACGCGTGGGCCGGGCGCGGGTCACTCGCCAGCCGCTCGATGTCGACGGACGAATGGCAGACTGGCGCAGTGCCCCCCACCTGCGTCGACCGGCCCGCTTGCCGCTCGACCGCATGTGTGCAGCGTCGGGGCTCGGGCTTTCGGAAGACTGCGGAAGCTATGTGTGCAACGGCTGGCTGTATGCCTGCCTCGGCATGCTGCCCGAGCGGGTGCGGATAGGCTTTCTGCATGTCCCCCGCGCGGGGGTGTCTGCAGATGTGGTGCGACGGGCACTGGCCGTGGTGCCGGTGGGAAAGGACGGGTTCGATGGCCTCCGACGAGTTTGACTTCGACGCTGAGATGCGCGCGTTGGGGGTGCGAAAGAAGGGGAAGGGACAGCGTCCCCGTCGCAGTGCCGTGGTTCCTTCGCGTCCGCGGACCCCGACCCGCACCGCCCCCGCGCCGCAGCCCAAGCCGCCTGCCCGCCCGCCTTCTCCGCCACGTCCGTCCTCTGCGGCCCGACCGGCCACAGCTGCCCGCAGCCGAAGCAGATCCACCACTGCACAACCCCAGCGGACCCGCCCGGTCGAGCTGGTCGAGCACGAGCTGAAGGCCAGTCAGGCGGAGGTCGCCCGCCTGCAGGCCGCCTTGGCGCAGCACAAGAAGCGGCAGGCGCAGCTTGGCGCGGCACTGGAACAGCAACGGACCGACATACAGCACAAGGTCGACCAGATCGACGCCGAGGACGAAGAGATGCTCGAGCTGGTCGAGGAGGAGCTTGAGCTTCTCGGGCGTGGACCAGACCACCATGAGGTCGTGAAGCTCTCTGAGGCCGCTGGCCTGTCGGGTCTGCAGGTGCTCCGACTTGACACCGATCCGAGGTCTGGAGGCTGGGATGGGCCAGAAGGACGAAGCGCGGTGGAAGCCATCCTGGACCGAACCAGCCGCCTGCGCTCAATCAGCCTTCCGGGAGCATCCGGTGAAGCGGCCCAGGCGTTGTTCGACCATGGGCCAGCGACGCTAGAGCAGCTCGGCGTGGGGAGCCTTGTTGGCGTTCGCCCCGAGTCCGCCAGCTTCACGCTGAAGTCGATTGACTGCGGCACGACGAACGGCTTGAGCGCGCCTTGCTTCTCGGGGCTCCGGCGAGCCCAGGTGATGGGGACGGCAACGAGTCTGGAGCTGCCACCGACGCTGGTGGAGCTTGCTGTCGGTGCTGGGCCCGCTACATGCTCCGCGCCGCCCCCGGAACTGGAGGCACTGACGCTGGTGCGCTGTCCCGGATTGCTGCCGTTGGTGCGAGCCTCTTCGGCCACGCTGCGCGTGCTGAAGCTCCTTGAGTGCGGTGCACTTCCGACGCCCCCATCTCTGCCGCGGCTGCATGCGCTGCGCCTGTACCGTGTGTCTGATTGGCAGCGCTTTCCGGCCTCGGCGCCCGCGCTTCGAAGCGTCAGCATCGATGCGGCAGGCATGTCGGATGATGTGCTGACGGAGCTCGGAGGCAGGCCTCTCTCGGACGTTCACCTTCGAGCTCTGCCGGCGCCGTTTCCCGCGGCGTGGGCGCTGCTTTCCCTCACCGTGACGGGTGAGGACGTGGTGCTCATGGACGTGCTGCCGGCTTCGCTTCCTCTCCTGCAGGACCTTTCTCTCTGCTGGACGGGTGACGACAGCGCTGCCGTAGCTGCTTGGCTCGAGCGTGGTGCGCCAAACCTCACGGACTTCTACATGAGCGGTGTGCCTGCTTCGGTTGAGTTGCTGGAGATGATGTCCACGTCGAAGTGGTCGGCGCGCCTGCACTTTGGTCTGGTGACCA
>ENA-OWNT01001883-OWNT01001883.1-seawater-metagenome-genome-assembly--contig:-NODE-1883-length-23868-cov-6.138792_pt1 | contig 23868 bp, 13 predicted proteins | sample MGYA00238136_ERZ651165 | MGnify/ENA primary metagenome ERZ651165 (study PRJEB26861, sample SAMN08777766) | seawater metagenome | isolation source: coastal seawater | place: USA: Florida | collected...
GTCGTTCGTCGTTCGTCGTTCGTCGTTCGTCGTTCGTCGTTCGTCGTTCGTCGTTCGTCGTTCGTCGTTCGTTGTTTTGTCGTTCGTCGTTTGTCGTTGTTCAACTGTCGAACGACGACGACGACGACGACGACGACGACGACGACGACGACGCGACGACACTAAACTCGACTGAACACTGAAAACGACGACCGACAACCGGTGACGGGACGGGGAATGGAACCTTGGGTCGGCAGCCGGCACCTGACAAGCTCGTATAGTAGTGTCGTTGCGGACGCAGAAGGAGAGCGGAGCACTCTAGTACGCCGGAGGCGGCGGCGGCACGGATGCTTGGAAATGCACAGTTTGCACAAGTGAGCGTGGAAGGGGTGGTTGGTGTCTGGTTGGACTTTTGGAAGGCGACGCTTTCGGACACTGAGGATCAGTAGGTTGGGGGGTAGGCGAGTCATGAGACTTGTTCGTGGGGTCGGGGTTTGGGGTTTAGGGTTCGGTGCTACAGGTGACCCTTTTCAGTTGACCTGCGAAACGCAGCGGGGAAGAAAAGAACTGCCGTCTCTTTCTCTTTTCCTTCATAAGCTGGCAGGGACCAACATATCGAACTGTCTGTTTTGTGTGCCGCGAGCACAAGCTCTGCTCGTTCGTGTAGGGTACTGCTTGGTCCACCAAGTCGATCCCAGGCCATCGTTCGGTGCTGTCAAGCGCGGCGGAGCAATTTCGTCGCGTGGACGCAATGTCCGGAGTGGTTTCAAGGGGTGCGGACCCGAGCCGGATCCTGTTCGACTTCGACGAGCAGGGCCACGCGAAACCGCTCGACCCGACAATCTTCACGAAGAAGTTCGATGTCCAGGTCGTCTCCGACAGCCCCATCGGGCAGTATTGTGAGTGGCTGCAGGTCGCCAGCAGCGAGTATGAATTGGTTGAGTCGCCAGAACTCAAACTCGATGTCGAGGCGTGGGCGACGTCTTGGTCCCCTCAGAGCAAAGTAAGCCACAAAACCATGTTAGTGCTGGAATCAGATGTGCAGCTCGACATGAAGCGGTGCAAGGCCAAAGATTTCGCCGCGTACAACAAGTCGATCGGCCAAAACCTGCTTTCCAAATTCGTTGCCAAGACGAACGACCAGCTTCGGCTTATTTCTTCCAAGTCCACAGGAAATGGAGGGTCCACTTTCAGCATCTTCGATGTTAGTCTCCAACAGCCAGAGCTTATAAACGCGGCTGGCCACACGTCTTACAAGGTCACAATTACGCTGAGGCGCAACGCCGATGCTGCTGCAGCGCAGGCGTCACCGGCACGCCAAAGCCCGGCTGCTGCGAGCTCGAGCCGCATCCGTGGCCTGCGAGACGCAGTCAATCACGACAACCTCCTGCGAAAGGTCTCACAAGACTTGGACAAGCTCAGCAGTCCGACCGCCAGTGGCAGTCGCTCCCCAGCGTCGAAATCACCACGCCACCGTGCTTCCGGTGAGTCCCCAGCGATTGAAAATGGGGCAAGGCTGTACCCTTCACTCGAGAATTTGGCCGGATTCGATTTACAAAGCGTCAAGACTTGTGCTGACGGTATGCAAAGTATCAGTGCTTTGAGGTTCACGGCATTCGGGACATCGGCGCGTGTGACGCAGGTATGTGCTGGTTATTGCTTCTGCCGCAAGCAGTGCCAATGGTTGCCGTGTGACTCAAGACGTGGCATATCTGCTGTTTGCGGCCTTCGCCTCTCTGTTGCCTTGACACTCATGCGCCACTAGATTTTGGATCGAGACACCGTCTTGCAGCTTCGCATCGTTGAAGGTGCGACATCGCGAGCACAACTGGAGGCTATTCCGGTGGTCGTGCGATCAAGATTGTCGCGCTCCACAGAAGCGGACACGATCGGGTCTGTGGGTCGACCTGTCATTGAAAACACAATCTCAACTCAGAGCCGGATTTTTCTAGCCCAGGTTTGCAACAAAATTCGTCTTCGGATGAACGGCCTCTTACTGGAATTCCCAACGTTATCTCTTTTTGTCTTTTGCGGTCTCGCGCACTCTTGTTGTAGGGTTTTCACAGTGCCAACATCGACTGCTTTGATTCACTTCATGAACTCATCCAAAGTCTGTACCGAATCCCTCCGATGTTTCATCGTATTAACTTCCACTGCAATGGCTACAAAGCACAGCCACGCCGTGCGGGCAAGGTATTATTTGATGAGCCCATGTCGTTGCTACGCGGTCTTGCAGCATTGCGTGTGACTGACTGACCTGTGGTGTTGTACTGCTCGCGCTTTGCATTTCACCAACGTCAGAACAATGGCGCAGGCGCAGATATCGGCGGGACAAACTGGTTGCCGTGGAGGCAGTTTAACTTTGAAGGCGAGGCTCGCAAGAAGGCAATACGGCGAGCGGAGAAAGAGCGGGCTCGGAAGGCAGCTCAGAAAGCGAAGAAAAAGGAAGAAATGAACAAAAAGTTAGGAATGCCCACAGTGACGCGGGCCGAAAGCAGTGCGGATGGCTCGAAAGGCGTTGCAGTCGCAACTTCTGAACTCGAGTTGGAGTCATATGCATTTGATGAGGCTTGTGCTGACGACTATTTGGAGCTGCTGTTGACTGGCTGGGTTCATCCATCGATCGGAGCTAATTTTCCAAAGGAAATTATCGCTCCTGGTCGATTTGGATTGTTGTACAGTAATGGATTGCTCTTGCAAGATATTGTGAGCAAACCTGTGAAATCAAGCTCGAAGTCCAAGGCTGCGCCAACAGCCGCAGCATCGTGGACCCACGGTCGCGAGGCGCACGAGCCGAGTGTGGCCATATGGGAGTCAATCCGAACGTTCTTGAATTCTTCGTTTGACACTGTGCACGGACATGCGACTGAACCGCATTCTGACTTCATCGACGCCGTTCGTACCTCGCATTTCGAACTCGACATTGACAATGAGCAAGTTGTGGTTGAGCGAGACGAAAACAAACATGTTGGTGGTGGGCGCGGCCGACCAAAGGTTCGGAAAATCAAGGTGGAGGATCCTCAGAAGTCCCCGACTCGAGCACAAGTGCGGTCTAAAAACTTGGAGACTCAGCATCGGATTCCGGGGCCACTTGCAAAACTGTCTCTGCGGAGGTATGGTTGTTGGTTCATTGTTGCGTGCCAAGCCCAGAACCGTTCCTGAACTGCATGTGGTGCATCAGATGGACGGTTCTTCATGAAGCGTGCCGCCGAAGTGATGTTCAGACTGTGGCGCAATTGTTGTCGTCGAAGTTGACGGCGAAGTCATCTGCAGGTGGTTGACAAATATTTGCTTGAGTGGTGAGTTGCATAAGGTTCAAATTCTATGTTTTCTGTGGTTCGTGCCAGGTACACCAAAAGCCACATGGTCAGCGGACGGTAGTGGATTTGATGACATTGTGTCCGCTCGGGCAAGCTACAGATATGTGCGTTCGATTCGACGTCATTAACATCACGGATACAGTGTGCACTGTGCTTGACGGGCAAGTTCATTGCGTTGTCATAGATCTACTACAAGCAAGCATTGATCAAGCGACTTATGACCCGCTCCAAAACCTCCAGTGTCGAAATGTGGGATGCCACACCAGTGCTCCTGTTGCCTTATTTCGGTATGCCGCCTTATTTCTTGAGCGTCAATTGTTTCCGTCCGTTGTTGTTCACAAAGACCATTCTCTTCGCAGGCGACGTCCTTGCCACACTGGAATCTGGATTCGGGCCAAGTTGGAGGCAATGGTCCACAGACTCTGACAAGACCAAGCTTAAGTACCCTGTGCCGTTGCGCTCCGATGGTGATGCGTTTAGTTCTGGTCCTTCGAACGACACTTGGGAGTCGACGTTAGAGTGAGTCCAAATACATGCGTGCGCGCGCGCACACACACATGCACGCACGCACGCACACGCTCGGACCACACAGAATCGATCAGATAACAGTGAGATGTTTGAGGTTCATTATTCTTGTTCATCTGCAGGTGTATCGATACCCTTGTGGCAGCGGGCGCGACTGTGTTGGACCGTGCCCGGCGTCGACACATCGCGCCAACGCCAGAATGTTATTTTGACCCCTCCGCACTGGAGGTAGGAAAAAGTTGATTTCAGTATTGCTTGTTTGCGACTGTCATGCAACTTATGTGCGATGTGGGCTGTGCCAGGCCGGTGACACGTCCCACGATTTTTATTTCACGCTGAATCACGACAGCGAAGGGGCAAGTCTGCCACACTCATTTTCAGAGCACGCCAAGGCGTTGGTGCGAACTTCATAGATTGTATTGGCAATGCAAACTAGCCATACGTGTATTGACAGCCGCTCTTCTGCTGTCAGGATGATGATGACAATCTGTACGACTTTAGCTCACTAGAATTGGCGGTGATTGGACAGGTGGAGCAAGCTGGTTGTTGACGTTTTGGGTTCACGCGCATGACCTTTCGACACTGCTGCTGTGGACCACGTAGGAATGCGCTGTCTTCGACAAGCTCATGGCTGCCACAGATGAAGCCGCTGTAGTTACGGACAGTGCTGCGCAGAAGTCTCCATTTGTGGCGGTTCGATACTATGTTCTGCTTGCGCCGTGGAGCCTTGTCATTGAACTCGAAACATTTCGCATGTCACCACTTGAAGGCCGTCCGCACCGTGGATTCATATCCAACAATTCGGTCACACAGTTTAGGAGACTTCACATTGACCTCGTCAAATGCTCTGATTTCTGATGTTGTCATCATGGGATCCAAACTGTGGTGGTACGATATGGTGCAGGATATCGTCATTGCGAGACCATGTAACTCACGCTACCGTCGACGACTCATTCAGGCACCTCTTATTGGGGGAAGCAAGCACAGACGATTCTTCACCCACAAGCATGGTCAACTGGGAAATGCCCATGTACGTCGTGTCGTTGTGTTGGACACCCTCCTGAGTATTGTGTTACAAGTGGTGATCATACCTGTTCGGTCTGTTAGGTGGTGGTGGGTGTCCGACTTCGCCAACTCTCAACGCGCTCACGTCCCATCGGACGTTGATCTGGGCTCCGTACGTTTGTGGGCACTGGTTTGCGCGCTACACATGCGCGTGTCTAATGTGTGCGGTTCAACATGTATGTTGAAGGACTGGGAAGATCCAGCCTCCCCTGGGACACCGGGAATCGTGCCTCGCATACTAGCCGAATTGTGGGCACGGTCTGAGGGGACCAGAGTTTGGTTTTTGCAAAACATTTACAAAGTCATTGACCCGTCGGTGACAGACGCGGACTTGCAGAATGTTTGTCACAATGCTGCACAGGATTGCCATTTTTGCAACTTCTGTGACTCTTGTTCTGTTGTCGTGCTTACTGTGTGTCTGTGGCAGATGATCGATTCGAACCCAACAAAGCAAAGTGAGTAGTGAATTGTTGTTCTCCGAGTTGCCATGGCTTTCCCCCAAAGCAATTGAATCACTTCTGCTGTCGCACATTGCAGGTGGGACGGCTCAATTCCGCATTACAGCGATGCCTGTTTTCGACGATTTGGTAATTGAGAGAGCCTACTTTGTGTTGCGACACGCAAATCCCAAGGTGTGTGTGCTTGTTTACTTTGTGTGAATCTCTGTCGCTTGACCGATTCAACCAGCTCAAACATGGTGATACTAACTTGCAACGAAGGCGCCTGGTCGCATCGACCCGTCGGCGGAGGCGAAGTTCACGCAGCATATACGGGATGATTTCGTTTCTCGGCAGACAGAATTCAAGTCGTGGCTCCACTCCCATGTTGACAATAGTGGTGGCGGAAGTGTCGGGCAGTCGTCATGGTTGTTCGGATCCTGGGGCAAGACAACCCCAGAATCATTGCTGTCACAGGCACGACTCGTTGCTTCTCCGTTATCTCAGCATTGCACTCTGTAACAATCACACCCTGGTGGTGCAGGTCCTGTTAGCCAACGTTGTGGCGGCTCCTGTCCTGCTATCTTACGCTGCGACCGATGCCCAGAACAGAACCGGACTGTCTGTGGAAAAGGAACACCCGTCGATACAAGAGGTTATCACGTTGCTGACAACGAGGAGCCTGGTCGAAGTGTCACCATGCATGGCGCTGCTGTGTTTCTTAGGCTGTTTCTGAGAGGCGAAGGACTCGACCAATGCTCAAAGTGCTGGAGTTTTTGCTCCCGGAGCATGGTAGCGCGCTTGTTCGTCAGGGGGGCGAGGGTACGCTTCAACATCTGGCGGAAGGAACCCTGACGTTGACGAACAAAGGCCAGTATGTGTTCAAGAAAGTCAACAATCCTGCATCCAGCGGTCGAATCGTCGCATCTCGCATCGCGGCAGCATGGTCAAAAAACGATTACAGCGCGGTGAAGTCGTTTCAGGTCCGTGACTGTATGCCCTTTATGTGACCAGCCTGCTCCGCCCAAACCTAGCTGACACAAAAAAATATACCGCACTAGGAACGACTTGCGTTGAATTCCGCCAGTTTGTATCAAAACATTCACCATTTCTTGCCGAACTTATCGGAGGCGGAGCGAGCAGGGGTAATTGACATGTGAAACCGACCTTGTTCACATTGTTCGAGCGAGCGCTTCGCACACAGGAATGCACTTTCAGACAACCCTAACTTTTTAGCACGTGGTTGCAATAAATAATAAATCTGGTGAGTTGGATTAGACAAGCGTACTGAACGACCGCGGGTAGTGAATGAGCATCAAGCGAAGAAGCAAAGACCTCATTGATCGACTTTTTGTTCACTTGCGAAGACAGCTGAGGCAGTACACAGATCCCCCCTTGCTCCACGTCAAGGCAGCACGCGTTCGATCACACAGCAAGCATTCTCATCGACCGAGGCTAGCGGAAGCATACAGACGTCATCGATTGATTTGCATACTGTAGGCGTTACCCTGGTAGTGGTGGTTGATTAATGCTGTGACGCTTTTGAGTAGCCTGGGGATTATTCACTCTCACTTGCATCATTTTCATTTCGCGCGACTGGACCGGGCCTGCCCTGCGCAATTGCGTTTTGACATACACTGTACCAGGTACATGTGCACTTGCTTCATTCTGCCACGTATTGTTTTGTACAACAACGCAAGTCACGACTTGAGTGAAAATATGCCTAAAATAACGCCCAGTTGTGGGAATTACGGAGTATGGTTTAATGGGACAACGTGCTGAAAAATACAACTTTTCAACGACAGCTGCAATTCAACTGACGCTGACGACGAACGACGACGGTTTCGTCGTTTCGTCGTTGTTCGTCATCGTCGTCGTCGTCGTCGTTGTCGTTGTTGTTCGTCGTTGTTCGTCGTCGTCGTTGTTCATCGTCGTCGTCGTTGTCGTCGTCGTCATTGTGCATTGCCCGCGTCGGCGTCGTCGTCGTCGTTCCCCTGCCGCCTTCATTCCAACAACGACGGCGGTTTCGTCGTTATTTCGTCGTTGGTCGTTGTCGTTGTCATCGTCGCCATAGTCGTTGTTTGATCGTCAATGTCGCTGTTTGTCGTCGTCTCCTTCGCCGTCGCCGTCGCCATTGTCCGCCGCCTTCATTCATTCATTCAACTTTGTCAGTGGGAGGTTGGTTATGGTTGCACATTGCGCATTTGCGAACGTGGTTTTGGTCTTTCCGGGTTCTGGAACCTGCATCTGTTGCTTGCTTGAAGTTCGTCGAGGTGATCGAGGAGTGTGGCTATGGAGTGGATGGCAAATTCGAAAAGCGACAAATTTTTTTCGTCATGGAGGACGACGGTGTCGTGATTTTCTCCAGGATTCCGAGTTCAAGGACTAGTATCTGCGCGATTGCTGTCTGCGAGATGTGATTGAGACAGACAAAGCGCTGGGTAGCGCTACTGCACCGCAATGTGTCGCACAGCAGGCGAAACCCACATGGGTGCTCGTCCAGACGACCCAACTGGGCCTACTCATTCCGGATACCGGCAGTACAGCATTGCCGCAGTGCTGTCGTGGAGTGTGCTGGGTTTTGTTGTCGGAGTTGCCCTGAACTTGGGCATGGGATATTATGAATACGAAAAGGCCTACGAGGATGTGGTCCTCGGAGTGTGGGAGGTGCTGGACCCTGACTCCGCAGTTTGCAAGTTTTCGGAGTCGGTGCAGCGCACGTCTGATTTCACGCTGGGCATGCCAGAGTCCGCGAACAAGTATACATATGGCATCGTCTGCGACACGGACTTCGCGACCCCTGAGAACGGATACGTTGCCTGTCGTATCGACAACCTCTACGACTACGGATGCCCTGCCAGCCACGTGCAGTGGTACAGCTACTTTGTGAACGAGACGCTCTCTGGAGCCCTGAACCAAGAGATCAACCTCAACAGAAAGCCAATCATCTGCTGCGTCGACAAATGCCCTGAATGGACACAGCACTGGTATTGTGCGCCAGAGCACTACAACGACAGTAAAATATGCGATTGCGAGTGCGGATATCCAGACCCGGACTGCGCTCCTGATGTCGAAATTGCAGGGTTTCGGGGATGCTGCCACGAAGATTACGTTGCGTTTGGGACAGATCACTTGGTCGGTTGCTTGAATGGTAGCAGTCCTGGCGACGAGTATCAACAGCGATGCTACGAGGAAATGCGATGCAATGAGATTTATACCGCGCCGTCGGACATTCTGCCATTTCCGTGCACGTTTCAGTCGGTGCGCAACGAGTACACGATGCCGCTAGAAATTGCTGGTCGGGAGGAGGCGATGACGTGGTTGTACATGAGCCCTCTCACCGGGCTGGGACTGTATATTCTCTGCGTGGCCTCATATCCGCTCTATGCATTGCTCTGCGGGCTTTGCTGGCGACCGAACCGCCGCAAAGTGATGAACGAAGCCAGCGACCCCCCGCCAAAGCGGCTGTCGATGAAACGGAACCTCGACGACCTGGATGCGTAATCTAAACCCATGAATCAGCGGCAGGCGCGACACGTTCGCTGCACAAACAAACTACCAATTTCCAATTTTTCATTTTTATATTTCTTATTGCTTTTTGCCATCAGCTTTTTTCACAAGAAGAAAGCCAGAACACTTTTTCGCTCACAGAATTATTACAAATACTCGAAAATCACTCTGCATATACATTTTCTTACGCCGATGAAGACCTAAAAAACATCGAAGCCGTTCGTCGAGAAGTCGGAATGTGTTTCCAACACTTTAACCTCTTCCCTCACCTTACAGTGCTTGAGAACTGTACGCTGGCACCAATTTGGGTTAAGAAAATGCCTAAAGAAGAAGCTGAAGCGATTGCAATGAAATACCTTGAGCGCGTTAAGATTCCAGATCAGGCTGATAAATACCCTGGTCAGTTATCTGGTGGTCAGCAGCAGCGTGTAGCTATCGCTCGCTCTCTTTGTATGAGCCCGCAAGTTATGCTGTTTGATGAACCAACGTCAGCACTTGACCCAGAGATGGTACGTGAGGTACTTGACGTAATGGTTGAACTGGCAGAAGAAGGTATGACCATGTTGTGTGTAACGCACGAAATGGGCTTTGCTAAAGAGGTGGCAGACCGCGTTATCTTTATGGATGCCGGTGAGATTATCGAAGAGAACAACCCGGTTGAATTCTTTGAAAATCCTCAGTCAGACCGTACTCAGAACTTCCTTGCGCAAATATTGCACCACTAATCAGATGTACTGCCAAAGGGGTGACTTCGGTCGCCCCTTTTTAGTTGTTATATTGTGTTACATCTTTCAAAATACATAAGTTTTTATTTCTATTATTATTTTGTCTACTACTAAGTGAATTGGGGCTTGATCTTTTTACCATTCAACCTCATAAATGTAGATATAAACATAAAACCTTACGAGGAAGATTATGAACAGTCCTATGTTTACCCGCACTTCATCTCAAGAAAGTGCACTGCAAACAAACAAAGTATTGCGTAATACTTACGCTCTACTCTCTATGACACTGCTATGGTCAGCAGTGGTCGCTGGTGTTTCAATGGCGATGAACCTTCCTCGTCCGGGCATCATTATTATGCTTGTTGGCTTCTACGGTCTACTTTTCCTAACTGAAAAGAACCGCAACAACAGCATGGGTCTAGTGTTTACCTTCCTATTCACTGGTTTCCTGGGTTACACACTTGGTCCAATTCTTAACGCTTACATTGGCGCTGGTATGGGTGATGTCATCCTGACTGCACTTGGCGGTACAGCTCTGTCGTTTATGGCGGCTTCTGCTTACGCACTAACAACTAAGCGTGACCTGTCTATGATGGGTGGCCTGATGCTATCGCTATTCGTAGTACTGGTTGTAGGTATGATTGCGAGCTTCTTTATCCAGTCAACGATTCTACACCTGGCACTAAGCAGCCTGTTCATCGTGTTCTCGACTATGGCGATCCTGATGACGACTCAAGGCATCATCCGTGGCGGTGAGACAAACTACATTTCAGCGACGATTACGCTTTACGTTTCAATCTACAACATCTTCATCAGCCTGCTAAGCATCCTTGGCATCATGAACGACGATTAAGATTAACGTTTAATCAAACACCAAAAAGCCCGAAAGATAATCTTTCGGGCTTTTTCTTTCTTGCCATATTGTCCAATCGCGGTATGCTGCGCTACCCTATTGAATATCAAACTATTTAGGATCGTTAAGATGTTTGAGTATAACGGCAAACAAATCGAAACTGACGCTCAAGGCTACCTACTAGACCATACTCAGTGGGAAGAAGGTATGATCGCTATTCTGGCCGAGGAAGAAGGCATTGAGTTAACTGAAGCGCATCTGGAAGTGGTTCATTTTGTGCGTGAGTTCTACGAAGAGTTCAACACCTCTCCAGCCGTTCGCATGTTAGTGAAAGCAATGGAGAAAGCTCACGGCCCGGAGAAAGGCAACAGCAAGTACCTGTTCAAACTATTCAAACAGGGTCCGGCAAAACAAGCGACAAAGCTTGCAGGTTTACCAAAACCAGCCAAGTGTTTGTAACACGACCCGTTATTCAGATCCTGTTGCTTTGGCTATAGGATCTGAAAGCCTTTATAGGGTTTGTAGGCAATAGTTTCACGCACCACGTTATCAACGACCGATGTTTTAGGCCCCTGTGCCAACCAGTCTGCCATCAACTCAATTGCTGCCTCTGAACCACACACAACGACTTCAACATCACCGTTGGCCAGATTCTTTGCATAACCGACTAAGCCAAGTTTCTGTCCTTGATATGAAGTGTGATAACGAAACCCCACTCCTTGTACTACACCGGAAACTATAAATTTTTCACTACAATCCTGCATCATTTCTAGCCCTTTGATTCGTTGCCTGTGACTGACAACACTAGTGGTTCATAACAGCTGAATCCGACTATTGTTGCTCATTCAATATATTTCCATGCTAGACCGCTTCCATTGATCTGTCGCGGACTTAGCTAGCATAATTGCAGCCATTTTAAATTCGACTGTAACGAGTATTTTCTAACCCCAAGCTATACTCACAACACTAACTGACCGCTGCTGTTTAGTTTAACAGCAGTTGCTGATGCAAAGTTAACCACCGCTGTTGAAAGGGCGCATATTTGTCACAGTTATCTATGCCGCCGTACGTTATATGTGTATATTTCACTATAAAATGTAGCAATGTTTGCATGTTCTCAATATTAGGATTTTCGCAATGAAAGAAATACCGTTTCGCTGGATTGATAAATATCTTATTCACCTCAAGATTCAGGAAAAATTCTACTTACTGTTTGCACTGCCCCTACTCGCTGTCGTCATTTTAACGCTAGTGCTCAACAGTGCAGCCAACACCATGCTTGGTCATCTTTATCAGGATGAGCTGCATTTGATGCGTAACTTGATCGAAGCGGGCAACTTGTCGCAAGCACAAGTAGCGAGCATTGTAGCAAGTTCAGACACCATCTCTATTGGCGGTGGTCTAGGCTCAGTTTCAGTGAATAACGGTGCTTTCAGCCTGGTCGCATCTCACCAGCAAAACCTTTGGTCAGCTATGTCGACCACTGAAATTGCCATCATATTAGTTACATTGTCACTAATTGCACTTGGTGTGTACTACATCATGACCTTCATTGGTGGCGCGATGTTCACTATGAACAAAGCCCTAAATACCCTCGCAAGTGGCGACCTGACCAGCCGCATGAACTTCTTCAAAGTCCGTGATGAGTTCAGTGAAATCGCCATCACTATCGATAAAGTGGCTGAGCGTGAGCAGAACATGGTGATTTCTATTCAGGAGTCAGTCGCTCTGATGCAACAGATCAGTTCTGACCTCAATCTGTCAAATCAGCAAAGCGCTGAAGTCTCTGGTACTCAGCAAGAGCACCTGAACTCACTGGCAAGTGCGACTGAGCAGATGGCATCTACGATTCGCGAAGTGGCGACATTAGCACACGATTCGAGCACTCAGACTGAAGATGCTCGTAGCGTTGCAACTCAAGGACAAGCTAAAGTTGGTCATACTCTGAACTCTATCTCGCAGCTATCGAAAGAGATTCAGTCAGCATCTGAAGCGGTTGCCGAACTTGACGCTAACGCAGCGCAAATCGATGAAGTGGTCACCACCATCAACGGTATTTCTGAGCAGACTAACCTACTCGCACTGAACGCCGCTATCGAAGCTGCTCGTGCTGGTGAACAAGGCCGTGGCTTTGCGGTGGTAGCCGATGAAGTTCGTGCCTTAGCTGGTCGCACCCAGCAAGCGACGGTTGAGATTCAGAGCATGATTGAAGCTCTGCAACGTAACAGCCAGTCACTGACTCAATTAATGGAGACAACCGTCGTTAACGCGTCTGAAGGACAGCAATTGATGTCAGAGGTCGATGTAGAGATTGGCTCACTGGCTGAGAAGAACCAATCTATCTCAGACAGTAGCGTTCAGATAGCAACGGCCGCTGAAGAGCAAGGCGTGGTTGCCGACAACATTGCCGCTAGCGTGGAAGAGATTCGCGTACAGGCTGACAACGTCCACAACATGATTAACACCACTAACAGCAACATCGCCCAGTTAAGAAGTCAGAGTGACCAGATGGAATCACTGCTGACGGGCCTTAAAGCCTAACCTCAAGAGCCGCTTTTAAGCGGCTCTTTTATTTGCTTTTCCCTACCAGTTCCTTGAAAATACCCCACCTTGAAAAACAAACAATTGAGTAAACCAATGACTCCAGCTATCTATCTGGTCAAAGGCCGTGATAAGTCTCTTCGCCGTAAGCACCCTTGGGTGTTCTCTCGTGGTATCCACCGAGTTGAGGGCGAACCGAAATTAGGTGAAACGGTTGATGTATTCACTCACGATGGAAAGTGGCTGGCGAAAGCGGCCTACTCACCTAATTCTCAGATCCGTGCGCGTGTATGGAGCTTTGAGAAACAGGATATCAATCTGGATTTCTTTGTTAAACGCATTCAGGATGCACAGCTACTGCGTGAAGACATCATCGAGCGTGACGGCCTGACAGGCTACCGTTTGATCGCTGCTGAATCCGATGGTTTGCCTGGCATCACAATCGATAAGTTTCAGAACTATCTGGTATGTCAGTTACTTAGTGCTGGCGCAGAATTCCACAAACAGACGCTCGTTGACGCCCTTCTGAAGGTGTTCCCTGACTGTAACATCTACGAACGCTCTGATGTTGCGGTACGTAAGAAAGAAGGTTTAGAGCAGACTACTGGCGTACTGCACGGTGAAGAACCACCACGTTCGGTTGTGATTGAAGAGAACGGTGTAAAGATCAGCGTGGATATTATCGAGGGCCATAAAACGGGCTTTTATCTTGATCAACGCGATAGCCGCCAACAAGCGATGAAATACGTCAAAGATAAAGAAGTACTCAACTGTTTCTCTTACACTGGCGGTTTTGGCCTGTACGCCCTTAAAGGTGGTGCCAAGCGCGTGATCAATGCTGATGTCTCTCAGCCAGCTTTGGATACCGCTAAATACAATGCAGAACTTAACGAGTTTGATATCTCTAAGAAGCGCGCCGTATTCCTTAACGCAGACGTATTTAAGCTGTTACGCGAGTATCGTGACCAGGGCACCAAGTTTGACGTCGTCATCATGGACCCGCCTAAGTTTGTTTCTAGTAAGAACAACCTCACTTCGGGCGCCAACGGCTATAAAGACATCAACATGCTGGCGATGCAAATCCTCAAGCCAGGCGGGACGCTACTGACCTACTCTTGCTCAGGCTTAATGAGCGGCGAGCTATTCCAGAAAGTGATCGCTGATGCCGCTGTAGATTCTGGTCGTCAGGTCAAGTTCGTTGAACGCTTTGAACAGGCGGCTGACCACCCTACTGACAGTGCTTACCCTGAAGGTTTCTACCTGAAAGGCTTTGCTTGTAAGGTGTTGTAGAAGCGAGAAGCGAGAAGCGAGAAGCGAGAAAATTTTGAGGGTTGGCACTTGGTGTCAACCCTTTCTTTTACTGGTGCTGAATGATACACAGCCTAAGTAACGAGCATTAAAAAAGGGCCTTGCGGCCCTTTCTGTTTTAGTCATCTTTGATTATCAGGATGTTAGATAGTTCTGCAGTCAGTTGAGTTGTACTCCAACCTTCTAACTCAATGGTTACACTGTTACCACCTTTACTAACGACAATTTCTGCATGTGCATCGCTATCTGAGTTAGCTACATCAATATCACTACTTCCAATGATCTCATCGACTGTACGATCGTCGCCCTCAAACAACTCTGACAAGTCAATCTTATCACCTTCAGCTTTATCGAAGTCCTTGATAACGTCAGTTGAACCATCAAGGTCACCGTCTAGCCATGTGAAGATATCTGCACCGTCATCTCCGACAAGAATATCGTTGCCCTGACCACCGATGATGGTGTCATTACCAGAGCCACCACGTACCGCGTCATTACCAGTGCCACCGTCCAGAATGTCATGACCTGTACCGCCGAAGATAAGGTCTACGCCTTCCTCACCATACACAGTGTCATTTCCACCACCACTTTGGACGATATCTACACCTGCATCGGAATAACCTTCCAACTTATGATGGTAATCTTCATTTCCGTAGGTCATATCATCTGCAGTGGTCGTTGTGCTTCCGTTAATATCCGCATTAATAAACCTTTCGACCGCTTCATTCTGGTTGTCATAATCGATATTAACGTCCATACCAGGAACAATACTATCACCCATGTAAATAGTATCCGCACCAGCCCCCATACTGACGCTATCACCTCCAACTCCTACATCGATAGTTGCTCCGTCAAGCACATCGTAGCCTAGGTTGGTATTAGACTCAGTTTCCCAAGTGTGGGCAGCAGACTGATTCCAAAGCATATTGTTACCCGTCACTACTACGTGATCGATGCCGCTAGAGATTGAACCAACAACTGATGTAGCATTAATCGTTACCGTACCCTGAGATAGGCTATCTTGTGGTTTCGAGTCAATGGCAGAGTACTTAAACTCATCTTGAATACTGACTTCACCATTAACGTCAAACTCAATTCCAGAAACGTTAAAACCAGCACCTTGACCTGGGTTAGTCGGGTTAACAACCGCTAATCTAATTTCATCAAAGGTCGTTGAATCCGAGCTAACACTAACACTTGCCGTGTGAGCACTATGGTTAACATTTTGCAGTGTCAGCTCAATTGGGCCACCGACCAGTTGCCCGTTATCAAACAAGTATGCAACTAAGTCCGCCGTAGGTTCCTGATTGTTGCCGTGTCCATTACCTAACAAACCTTGCACGCTAGATAAGTGGATATCTGCAGACGAGATATTACCCGTATCTGACGCAAACGAAATGTACTCTCCAATCTGGGTCTCCTGACCGCTACCACTATCATGGCTTGTGTGAACGAATACACCTAGCTGATTAGAATTGTGATCATACTTGATGGTTGCGTTCCCATCGGTGAACTCTGAGCCATCAAACTTACCACCAGAAATGACAACGCCTTCTAAACTTAACTCTTCGACACCAGGGTGTTTCTTATGGTTATCGTTTCTCTCGTTTAGACCATTTTCCGTGGCAAAGCCCGATGTAGTAAAGTCAGCACTGTGCTCAATTGATCCGGCTTCGTTTGCAACATAAATAATTTTCGCGCTGTCTGAAACAATATCACCAACCTTCAGTGCATCACCAGGCTTACCGTGATCATCAAGCTCGTAGAGGCTACCGTGCTCTGGCAACTCTTCAATTCGAACTGAAGTGTTCTTATCGTCGGTAGTACTTACATCATCTTCTTTATCAGTTGCATGTGGCGCAAAGTTAACATTTGCGACATTAGTGTCCGACGATACCGTAAAGTCATTTGCTACTGGTGGTGTATTTACATCATTACCATCTGATGCTTCGGTTACTTCAAAAGACAACACATTGCTACTGCTATCACCATCTGAATCTGTGATGGTGTAGTTAAAGTTCAGCACTTTAGGATTACTTTCGATCGCACCAAAGAACTCGTAGTGACCATCATCAAGGTCAATTACAAGTGAATGCTTAGAGTCAATGTAAATACTTAAAGTTTTGCTTTCAGAATTAAAGCTATGTGATACATCACCATTAACACCTGAACTCGTTAATGTTGTACCGTCGAAACTATAAGTAACGCCATCAATTGTAATGGAGCTAATTACCCCACCATCCGCACCTTCGGCGTTAACTAGCAAATTACCTCCGACGGCTTGTATCACCGATTGAAGGATAACCGGAGGTAACTGAGATACATCAGAAACAATAGTTGCGTTCGTATCGATCGCTAAATGACCATCATAAGATATCGGGTTTAGATCGGCTTCAGGAGCATTGTTGCCAATACCATAAGCTAGTGATGTTACGTCATGTTCACGCAAATGCGCTTCCCAAGCCAGTCGATCATCGTCGGATAACGCTTCTCCGCTATTAGGCTCACCATCAGAAAGGAAGTAGGAAACGTTTGAACCGCCAGTGATCATATTACCACTGTTATCATCCCAGATATCGGCTCCCATCTTAGTAGCGTCATCATAATCAGTACCACCTCCTGAATACAGTTTACCAATGTACTCAGAAGCTTCATCTACCGTCATCCACTTTGAACCGTTGTTTTCGGATACGTAATACTTAGAATCAGAATAGAACTCAATCAGCTGAACTCGTGTCTCACCTAAAGCTGCATATTGGGCTAGTAGCTGAAGAGCAGCAGCTTGCATTACTTGAAGGCGAGTTTGACCATTTCCTGCTGGGTCGCTCATCGAACCAGAAGTATCAAGAATCAGCTGGACGTTAGCACCTTCTTTCGTTTCAGCACTAACATCATGATGTACTCGTTCTGCCTCTGGAGCATCATCTTCAATAGTGACTGAGATAGCACCTTTACCTGTAAGCTCACCATCAGAACCAATTACTGGGATGGTGAAGCTTTCAGTGTCCTCTCCCGTGGTGTCACCGTGCTTAATTGGTGCTAACAGGTCTATCTCATATCCACCTTGGTTATTGATGGTGGCGGAGATGACAAGTTCCGAGTCTGCATAACCTTCTAAGGTTTGATTATCATCAGAGAGAGTCCAGGTAATTTCTTTATCACCTGAGTACAAGGTTTCTGTTGGCTTTTCAAATTCTACAGATACATCGTCGCCATTCTGATCTGACACTGAAATAGAACCAGAGAAAGACGTTAAATTAGTCGTATCATCTTGCGAACCTTTACCTGCGTCATCTTCTAAGCCACCGTTCAGTCCTTCTTCTGACAAATGAACATCAGCGTTACCTACCAGTGGAGCGTACTTAACCGGATGTACGATTAATTCGAACGACCCTTGTGTCACTTCTTTGGTATCTCCTACAATTTCATCAGAGATAGCTTTAACTTTGACTGTATAAGTATCTGGCTCGTCGACCTTAATCTGGATTTCATCCAAAATAGTTTCGACTTTTCCGCCTTCTGATAGCCAAGACGATATGTTTACTCGACCGTTAGAGTTAACTACAAGCTCACTGTCACCCAGTTTGACAACTGTTCCTTCTGGAAGACCATCTAGAACCAATTTCAAAGTTTCTGAGCCATCAGTATCAACAAGCTGCGTAGTGATCTTAGATACATTAATAAAGGTGTCTTCCATGCCTTCATTAATATCAAACGCTGGGTAGTAGCCTCCTTCAAGTGATTCGTTTTCAACTTGAGGGCCAATATTTACTTTCCCTTCTAACGCTTCAACATTAGGAACAATATCAAAGTTTTCAGTATTTAACTCAACAGGGTCAGCGCTTCCAACTGCAACATTAATACTTGCGGCGCCCGGGCCTGCTTCATTGTCGTGGAACGCTGTAACTGTGTACCAACCCGTTGCTGAAGGAACAAAAGCTGACGATGTATAAGAACCACCGCCTCCCCATGTTTGAGAAGCCAGCGTTTCACCACCAATCTCTAGTCTAAAGGAGTCATCTGCGTTACCGCTAAATGTATACGACTCACCAGCAACTAAGAACACAAGGCCAGAGAGCTTACTTGAAATGTTCTCGATAGGCGGAGTTCTTTGAGTGCCGAAGTCTGGACTTTGTACAACTTGAGAAGTATCTGCCGCGCCAGCTGACTCCACCTTCTCTTCAACGGCATCAGGATTCACACCACTGCCCCCGTTGTCATTGAATTCAAGATTCTCCCACTGTTCTAACTTGAAGCCTTCCTTCAAATCTGCGTCCGGGGTTTCTACTATCAGTTTCGCTAAGGTTGTATCCGGTTTAATGTCAACCGACATAGTAACAGTCGCACTTGAATTCACACCATCAAAGCCATGGTAATTAAACTCAGCATAATCAGGCTGCTTATTACCAGTTGCTGTGTTGCTTTCATCTGACATTGAGGTGCTAGATTCATAGCTCACAGGATTAAACACCAGATACCCATTTTCAATTTGATCTTGAGTGATTTGGTATCCTGAATCAATCTTGTCGCTGTCTAAGTGAATCCATGTATTAGAAGCTGCATCATACAAGTACAAGCTACCCGCGCCAGGTGCACTGGTAATAACAACCGATAGGTTGGCAGAGTCCGCATCGGAGACATCAAAGTCACTCCATGTAAACTTGTAGCTAGATTGTTCTTCTCCAATTACATGTGAATTGCCTGCAACTGGCGACTCATCATTATCAATAATGTTCGCGACACCATCCTTACCTCCGACAGTGATAGAAAAGTCCTCTTTTGATTCATCAATGCTGTCATCATTGGTTGGCACCTTAACCTCAAACGAGGTTACGCCCGCCGGTACCACTAACTCACCGTTTACTAACGTAACATTATTGGTGAACTGAACATTATCGGTATAGTCTTCATCTACACCAGGCTTGGCGCTGCCTGAATTGAGGGACCAGTCGAAGCGAGTCTCTTGGCTGCTAGCATTGGAAAGCGTCACGGTGAATACCGCAAGATCGCCTTCAGTTACGTCTATATCATTCGGGGTTACGCTATTGATGGTTGGAGCATCGTCATTATCAACAATGCTTCCCGTTGCAGATTCACCGCCAACTGTCACCGTGTAGGACTCATCAAGTTCATCAACACTGTCATCAATAGTTGGAATCAAGATACTAAAGTCTTTAACACCAACTGGGACAATCAGTTTGCCACTTTGTTCGTCATAGGTAACACCGTTTGTAAAGCGAACCTTGCTTAGGTCTAGATCCTTCTCATTGCCAGAATCTTTCGCATCATCTGTATCTTTGCCGAACGTGACATCTAACTTAGTTTCAACAAGAGCACTAGAATCCAGAGTTACTTTGTATCCAAGCTCGTCACCTTCAACGACTGAGTCTGCTAGTAAGTCGACAGACGCAACATTAGAAGTGGTCGGCAGAGGGTTAACGATAACATTGACTGTTGCACTTGCGACTTCACCATTGTCATCAGTAATCTGGTATTTGAATGTTGTTTCGCCAACAAAGTCATCGCCGGTTAGATCGAAGTACACCACACCATCTTTGATGTACGCATTACCTTCAGTCTCACCATATACGTACGTAATACGTAGACTATCGCCATCTGAATCAACATCGTTGTTCAGAAGCTCTGACCCGTTAATACCAGCAAGCTGAGATGCAGGTATTTCTAGAATACCACCCTTGTTTACAGCGTATGCGCCTTCACTTGACGCTTTGAAGCCTGTCAGGAAGTAATCTGACGCATCGTTATCATGTGTTGGTCGGTTAGAGTACTCTGTTGCTTCAAATACAACTGTATCAAACGCAATTGGAGTACCATCCGGGCCAAGCGGCGTGATTTCGTAAGTACCTTTATTGCTTCCCTGTTCTGCGACAAACGTATCACCAGCAACAGCTACGCCGTTTAGGTACGCAACCCAGCGACCCTGCTCATGGTTATCAGTAAAGTCACCGTCATTACCTTCGTCCTTAAACAGGTTAGATACCGAGAAGGTAAACTGCGTTGCAGGGCTATCTAGGCTAATCTCAAACTTTTCAGACTGCTGCTCTTCACGATCGTACTCAATCTGAGCGCCTAATCCACCAACTTTGCCTGCTACACCAATCTTAATGCCATCATGTGCAAAGCCTTTATCTTTTCCATCAAAGCTCGCACTCAGTTCTGCACCTTCAGCTGACCATGGCGAATCATTGTCATCACTGAACTCGCCCAGTTTAACTTCAAAACCTTGAGGGTCATTGTTTGCTTGCAGATCACCGTTGTCTTCATCGATTGTAACAACCTTGGTTTCACTCATGTTACCGTCGCTATCGACAGCACGGTAATCAAAGCTATCCGTTGCCTCAGTCTCTAGATAACGAAGCTCCCAGTTACCATTGCCGATAGTACCGAGCTCAACACCCGTAATTAGTGCTCCGGCAGGAAGTTCAGCACCAGTAGCCGTTAGTGTGCCACCATCAATGTCACCACTTGTAGGGATAGTGATCTCGTGGAACAAGTTTGTATCGTTAGCTGTTGTCTTCTGGAAAGTGTATTCAACACCTTCTGCAGGACCACCTTCATAGTGAATGACAATCTTGACTGAAGTTTCATCATTTGTATTCAGCTCATCGTAGAACCAACCACCTACACCGTCTAGGCCGATGGTAACGCTAGTTGCTGGACGTGAACCGAAATCAACCGAGATTGAATCATTTTTATCGATGCCTTTATCGTTGTTAACACCGATACCGTAACCTACGTGACTCGCATTAGGGTCACCCATGTGCTGGTAGAGCTCGCCATTGGACGTAATTGTCACTTCATGACCATTTCCTAGTTCAACAACTCGCTTGTTTGAATCTGACGTCGCATCACCCCAGTTTAGGAACTCTTCGTTTGATGCTCCTGCTTCAGAAAGCTCTGCATCTTTAACCCCTAGAATAAAGCCTTCAGAGTCTGCATCTGGTTCGTAGTGAATAGAGTTAGCATCAAAGTGTTTCTCGTTTGAGCCACCAAGTAAGTGCTCTTCCTCTACAGGGAAGAACTCATCGCCCTCTTTGTAGAACAACTGGCCATGGTCTGGCAGTTCAACGATAACGACTTTCGGATCAACGCCTGCTGCATCATCTTCAGCATCAGATATATGGTCTGTTGAAGTGTCAGATGGATCTGTATTGATAGGCGTATCTGCTGTTTCAAAGATAACCTGAGTTTTACCCGTAGAGTCGACTGCTGCTGTGAAGTCTTCAGCTTTAGGTGGGTTGTCATGGCTATCATCAATAATGACACTCTTGTTAGCTTTAGACGTATCTAGTTTCTCAAAAACATCGTTACCGCCTTGAGTGACGGATACAACACTAACGTTAAATTCTTGCCCAACTTCGTATTCGTTGTCTTGTACTGTCTGAATGTCGAAGATCGCTGTATCTGAATTTGCATCAACGTTTACAGTTATAACTTCAACAATGTCTTCATTATTTGCATTTGTGTAGGTGTACTTAAGGGTAATTACACTATCCTCAGGCACTTGTTCACTTAGCTTAATAGTGAATGTACCTGTCTTCTCACCTTCAACAACTGAATCCGGACCTATTAGTTCTACCGTCACGGTGTCTTTGTCGTTTGTGCTTGTCTCATCGATGATTTTAGCTTCGGCAAAGTCAGATTTATCACCCGCAACAAACTCGCTAGTTGACGTTGCGGTTAGAGTTACATTCTCTTCGCCTTCAAGTAGACTGTCGTCAAGAACTTTAACAAAAACTTCTAGGCTACTAGAATCTTTAGCAATAATAAGATCTTTAAGCTCTTGGTCAGATAATGCTTTGTACTCATCACCAACCTTTACGTATATATTGTCTTCGTAATCTAAACCTTTAGTCGCAGAGTCATCTTCATGACCTAACTCTAATTTAACATCTACATCATCTGTAACAAGTTCATCTAGGCTGATAGTAAATGATAGAAATGCATCTTTCGCTTCTGTAACCGTTTGACCTGCTTCAACAGTTAGTTCTGCTACAGGAAGAACATTCAAAGTAACAGTAGCTGTAGCAGTACCACCATTACCATCGCTGATCTTATATTCAAACGTAGCTTCACCATTAAAGTCTTTAGCTGGTTTGAAAATAATTTCTTTAGCGTCGTAATCAACGACAAAAGTACCATTCTCAGCACCGAAAACGCTCTCAATTGTCAATGTGTCACCATCAACATCCGTATCATTCGCTAACAACTCAGCGAATGAAATAGTTATTTCTTTGTTTTCATTAGTCGTGAGATTAGGTTCTGACACACCTGTGACAGTAATGTTATCAATGAGAGCACCATAGCTATCAGATGTTCCAGCACCAGCAAATGTTAAATCAATGCTATCTTCCTTGATGTTAGGATCATCATTTACATCGAACTCTGCTGTAACCTTGTACCAGCCATTTGAATCTGGGCCATCGATACTTACCTTAGAGGTGTCATTACCTGATACTGTACCATCAGCATGGACAGTAATTGTCTCACCACCAAAGGTAAATTTCATATCTGATGAGGCATTACCATCACGACGTGGGTTGTAATCGAACTCTACACGAACACTGTCTTGGCCAGCAGTATTGATAGCTGTCGTGATAGCAGTGTTTTGATGAGCGTCAAGCTCAGCAATGTAATCGCCATCGGTAGCTTTCGCGATAAGCCCATCACGTTGGATTTCGAGACCGTTAGTGCCATCCCAGTCATCCAACTGATCGCCATATACGACTGTCCATTTACCAGTATTCGCCATGTGCTCGAATGACTCAGAGAAGAGTAGTGTTGTAGTTTCTACCCCATACTTATCATCATTTGCTTTAGGACCGTCATTTGTTCCGGTTACGGTAATCGTCAGAGTAGCTGTATCTGTGCCGCCCTGACCATCGCTAATCGTATAGGTAAATGTTTCAGAAACTGTCTCACCAACCTTCAGACTTTCTGCATTGTCAGCGACGTATTTGTAGCTACCATCAGATTGGACAGTCAATGTACCAAAGCTTCCGGTTAACTCAGACCCCACGGTTCCAGGTTCGCTATTTGTAGCGTTCTGTGAGCCAGTGCGAATACCAGTTACTTCAAGCTTATCGCCATCAATGTCGTTATCGTTTGTCAATAGTCCATTTAATGCGTTAACGTTAAGTGTTGTACTTTCGTCTAGAGCGTTGCTGTCGTTGCGAGCAATTGGGCCATCATTGGTGCCAGTGATGGTAATTGTCGCTGTTGTTTCTGTACGTGATAGCTCTTTGCCTTCATCGTCGTACTCCACAACATCATAGCTGTATGTGATGGTTTCACTTTCACCCGATGCCAGCGAGTTGTATGCGTTTGGCTCCACCGTCAGAACGCCATCTTTGACAGTTACACCCTTCGCATCACCAGCCGTCAATGTGATCTGCTCGGCCACCAATTCATCACTCGCGTCCTCGTCACTGCTCTTCGACAATAAATCTAAGGTGAAGATGTCATCGTCTTCAGTTCGCGTCGCACTTACACCTTCAACTTTTGGTGCATCATTGGTGCCAGTGATGGTAATTGTCGCTGTTGTTTCTGTACGTGATAGCTCTTTGCCTTCATCGTCGTACTCC